>ERZ1034928.911-NODE-911-length-11968-cov-6.260640_pt1 | contig 11968 bp, 6 predicted proteins | sample MGYA00520627_ERZ1034928 | MGnify/ENA primary metagenome ERZ1034928 (study PRJEB33766, sample SAMN09781755) | gut metagenome | biome: gut microbiome | host: Homo sapiens | place: Madagascar | study: EMG produced TPA metagenomics assembly of the PRJNA485056 data set... | reverse complement strand
GACGCCGTGGTGGCCAAGAACGTGGCCGCCATCGAGGAGGGCGCGCAGAAGTGCGTGAAGGTCGCCGTGCCCGCCAGCTGGGCCGACGCCCCGCTCGACGAGAGCGCAGCCGAAGCCGACGTGCCCGCAGTGGTCGAGAACATCCTGCGGCCCGTCAACGCGCAGAAGGGCGACGACCTGCCCGTCAGCGCCTTCGCCGGCTACGAGGACGGCGTCATCGACATGGGCCTGACCGCCTACGAGAAGCGCGGCATCGCCGTGAAGACGCCCGCGTGGAACGCCGAAGCGTGCATCCAGTGCAACCGCTGCGCCTTTGTGTGTCCCCACGCCGCCATCCGCCCCTACCTACTTGACCAGGACGAGGCGCAAAACGCCCCCGAAGGGTTCACGACGGTCGCGCTCAAGGGCGGCAAGAACCTGCCCGAGGGCGCGCGCTACGCCATACAGGTCAGCCAGTTCGACTGCACCAGCTGCGGCAGCTGCGCCGACGTGTGCCCGGCAGGCGCGCTGGACATGCAGCCGGCCAAGCTCACCGACCAGGCCCGCAAGCTGTGGGACTTCGGCCTGACCATCTCCGACAAGGACGGCGCTTTCGACCCCTATACCGTGAAGGGATCGCAGTTCAAGCAGCCGCTGCTGGAGTTCTCCGCCGCCTGCGCCGGTTGCGGCGAGACGCCCTACGCCAAGCTGCTCACCCAGCTGTTCGGCGACCGTGTGTACTGGGCGAACGCCACGGGCTGCTCGCAGGCCTGGGGCTCGCCCTTCCCTGGCATCCCCTACACGGTGAACAAGCGCGGCTTCGGCCCCGCCTGGACCAACAGCCTGTTCGAGAACAACGCCGAGCTTTCGCTGGGCCTGTTCCTGGGTTCCGTGCAGCAACGCGCGGTGGAGAAGGCGCGCGTGGAGAAGCTGTCCCGCGCCCTGACGCATGGCTTGGAGAAGCCGAAGGCGAACGCACCCGACGCACCCGACACACCCGACGCTGCCGTCATGGGCGCCATGAAGGCCGCCTGCGAGGACTACCTTGCCGCGTTCGACGATTTCGACGCGTCGCGCAAGGCCGCAGATGCCCTGGTGGCATGCGCGCAGGCTTCCATGGACAAGCTAACCAACAGCGCGAAGGAAGTGTGCCAGGAGGTGCTCAAGTTCAAGGACCAGCTGGCGAAGAAGACGTTCTGGATGTTCGGCGGCGACGGCTGGGCCTACGACATCGGCTTCGGCGGCCTGGACCACGTGGTGGCCAGCGGCGCCAACGTGAACGTGCTGGTGGTGGACACCGAGGTGTACTCCAACACCGGCGGCCAAAGCTCCAAGGCAACGCCGGCGGGCGCCGTGGCGCAGTTCGCTGCCAGCGGCAAGAAGACCGGCAAGAAGGACCTGGGCGCCATCCTTATGAGCTACGGCAACGTCTACGTGGCGCAGGTGGCCATGGGTGCCAACTACAATCAGCTGGTCAAGGTGCTGAAGGAAGCCGAGGAGTACGAGGGCCCGTCCGTGATCATTGCCTACGCGCCTTGCACCTCGCACGGCCTGAAGTGCGGCATGCATGACGTCCAAGGCGAGATGAAGCGAGCGGTGGAAAGCGGTTACTGGTCGCTGTACCACTACGACCCGCGCAAGGAGAACCCCATGACGCTTGACTCCAAGGAGCCCACCATGGACTACCTGGACTTCGTCGCCGGCGAGAACCGCTTCGCCTCGCTGACCAAGAGCTTCCCCGAAGAGGCCGAAAGGTTGTTCGAGCAGGGCAAAGAAGACGCCCGACGCCGCTTCGACCACTACCGCCGCATGGCGCAGGAGCAGTAAGCGGGCGAAGGCCCGCGAGCGCTCGGGAAACCGAGCAGGCTCGCGGGCCTTTTTGCGGCTATCGCTTGTTTCGGCGCCGCACAGCCAAAGCTATGCCGATTGCGGCAATGACCAGCACGGCTACCAGTGCGCCCAAGGCGATGGAGTCACCTGTTTGCGTCAGCTGCGAGAAGATGCTCTTCCAAGCCGGTTCAGGGCGTGCGGGTACAGCATCTAGCTCGCCCGAATCGTCTTCGGCCGTGATCTCCCAGCGGATGGTTTTGCTGGCATCGGCCAGCTCGTTGCCTACCGACGTCGGAACGCTCAGGCGCAGGTCAAGCGTAGCGTTTCCGTCGGTGGCAAACGTGACGATCTTCGTGGTTTCGGCGAACACGCTGGTAGGCGTTCCCGTTTCCAGCACACCTGAGGAGGGGCCTGCGCTCACCGTGGCCGTCAAGGAAATCGGTTCCAGTGCACGGGCCGTGTCCTCGTCGACAACGGCGCGGACGAAGATGCTTACCTGGCCCTGAACGCCCTTCGCTTCGATCTTGATGGGCTGCTCGCGCGTATCGCCAGGCATGAGGTCCTTGAAAGCCGGGAACAGGTCGACCCCATCCGAGGGCGCCTCCATGCCGGAGGCCGTCAATTGCCGCGCGTTGCCGTCGTAGGCTATAGAAGGCGTATCGACAGCATAGGCGCTGCTCGGGGCTAGCAGCAAAGCCGCTCCGAAAAGGGCTGCTATCAGGAAGCGCGTAGGACCGCCAACGCGCTTGCGATCTATCAAAGTCATGGCTACGCACCTCCGTTTGCATACGGCGGGATTAACACGCCATCTTGGACCGTACAGCCCCAGGCTTCATGCACGGCCTCGTCAGGCGCGGACTGGACCGCTTGGGTGGAAACATCCACGACGAGATTGCGACCTTCGGTTGCCTTGAACTCGGTAACGCTCGCAATGAGCACGTCGGTTTCCTTGTTGGGAGCAACGGGCGACGTCCAGTAATAGAACCCGTCGCTCGCTTTAACCCAGCTAGAAGCCGAGTTTGCGCCCGAGGCATCAGCCACGCTCCACGCAATCTCATAATCCGTGCCAGCTTGCGGCTCTTCCCACAGGCGAGCGCCGCTCGTCGCATCCTGCCAGTAGATATCAACCGCAGCACGGATGTAGGCGGGCGCAGTGCCCGTGTTCTCCGCCTTCACGTTACTCTTCACGTTGCCGCTGAGCGTTTCCTGAACCGATGGCGTCACCGATCCGATGCCGAACTGGTTGACCAGCACACCCGTGACCGAAAGCCAGGCCAGCGTGCCTACCGTACCGGCCAGAAGGATACCTCCCACCAGCAAGGCGATGATGCGCTTGCGCTTGGACATGCTAGTCCTCCTTCTTTGCTACGTTGCCGTTGCTCCAAACGTTATGGGCGCGATCGCTGCCGTCGATCCATTTGTCTTTCATGCGCGTGTTCGTGCAGGTGAACGTGGCATCGTTCGCGCTCGATGCAGCGGAGATAGTCGCCTGCGCCTTATCGCTCGGCTGCTTGCCAGGGACGCCGATTTGGTTGCTGTAGCGCCATGCCCACGCCGTGTCCTCCTGGACGGTATAGACACCTGCCGGGACCGCAAGTTCGATAGCGCCCGAATACCAGGCAGCACCATCCTTACGCTGCGCATCTGGCGACACCGTTACCTCAACCGTGCGCTCCTCCAAGGCGTTGCCGGCCATATCGGCCCGGGAAACCTTGAAGCGGAACGTCTTGCCCTTGGCCCAGCTATCCTGAGTTTGCTTGACAATCTTGAGCGTATGCGTAGCGGCAAAGTCGAACACCGCATTACCGGCACCCTGAGTGCCATCGCCCGTGAGCTTAAAATCCAAACGGTTCGTCAGCTCAAACGAGCCCTCGCCTGAACCCGAACTGTAAAGCGAGACATACTTCCCGTTGACGGGCGCAGGAGTCTGGCCAGAAAGACCATAGCCCACGCGGTCAACGTGCACAGTCAGTTGCGTGCCCATGAAAGGTTTCGCAAAGCAGGCCTTGAACGGAGCCTTGTCGCCATTGTCATCTACCGTGTTCGCGGCATTAGGGTCAAGCAACCACTTGAGCTGCCCAGTCACATTCTTAGGGTTCTCAGCGTCCGACGTGTCGCTAGCAACAACCTGATACGTTACCGGATACAGGTCCATGTCGGCCTTTACCGGATTGCTCTTGAAGTCGCTCCATGCCACAGCTTTGTTGCCATTAACCCACTGCCACTCCAAGAACAACTCCTTCAAGCTGCTATCCGTTCGCTCGCCTAGGGACGCGACGATGGCGGAATAGGCTTCGGGGTCGTAAGCCACTTCCTTAGACACCATGACGGCCTCACCCTTGTCGTCGTAGACCGGGTTTCCGTTTTCGTCGATCTCCTGCACTTTGACCGTCTGAACAAAGCCGGCATTGCCATCCTGGCCACGCAGATCCCCCGTATCGTTCGGGTCTACCGTAGCGGTGTAGATGACCTTGCCATCGGTGTCGTGATAGCGCACTTTAAGCGGCGTAGGCTTGTAGATCGCCGTGTATGTAACCTCTCGGAACGGTTCGTTGCCATCGAGGAAATAAGTCTTGTCCCCTGTCATAAGCGTGTAGCTATCGTTGTCCACATAGTCGCGCGACCAGCCGACAAAGTCGTACTTGGTACCGTCAATGCCCACAACCTCCTCGGCGGCCTTGACCTCAAGAGAAATCCGGTCGCCGGAGTCAGTTCGGCCGAGACTACGGACAAGAGCAGGATTCGCAAGATTGGAGTCGATGTTCGATTTAACGGCAACCAGGCTGGGACGATATACCGGATACAGCTCCATAGGAGCCTTGACCACGGTAGACGCACTCACCATATGGATGCCCTCCGACCAAGCAACATAGCCCTTGCCAGGTGCCGGCTGGGCTTCCGTCCAGCCCACGAAGACGTTGAACGCACCTGTATGCTCATCGATAGTGCTGACGTCATAAGTAGGCTTCGGGATGCCGCCATTAAGGTTGCCGAGCATATCGCCTTGCTGAGCAACTTTACCGTCCACTTCCGAGGCATTGAGATGATACACAACCGCCAACGGAGTGTAGTGCGCTACGAACGTATAGGCCCCGTTAGGCTCAACCGGATAGGAGTATGAGTTATTACCGGCAGAATCAAGCACCTTCACTTCGCCATTCGGAAGCTCGATCTCAACCTTCTGCAACTTATACAGCTCACCGCCTGCTTTATAAACCGGCGTCGTAACGTCAGGGGTCACCGTTGCCGTAGCAGGATCGGTGTCCGCGTTGATAACGGGAGCGATGTCGTACTTAGGCACATTGACCTTGTCCGTACCCTCAAAACCTGCGCGATGCAGGTTAGTGGTGTACCTAACATCGTACTTCGCGTACACCGGATAGGCATCCTGCCACTGCGTGACCGTAGAGGCATCGGTCGCCAGGTACGGCGCAGCCTTGCTCGGGTCGGACGTAGTGAAGGAGTCGCCATTCACGTCATAAATATAATTCCAGACCGCAGAGCCTTTCTCCACCTCGGCGGTCGAAATCCAGCCCAGGAACTTATAACCCGACACCGCCATCTCGGCATCAGTCGGCGAAGACTCAAGGGTCAAGGGGCTTTCATAAGAACCAGTTAGCCCATCCTGCGGCTTCCCTGTTGCCTCAACCGAAGTGTTTACATGCGGGTAGTAATACGTGTACGTAGGGTCTAATCCATCCACCTTATTTTGCAGCAGGTTGCTTTCGTAACGACGCGTAGCGGCCTTCAGGATTGTGTTGTCCTTGTTGTAGAAGTTAACGTCTGTAGTAATCATCGCGCGAACGTAATACTTCGAATCGAGATGCAGCATCGTGCTTTCGATGGGATTTTTCACATACGTCCAGCAGCTATTGCCGCGCTCAAGCGTCCAGAAATTCAAATGATACCGATTACTCGTCAAAGAGGCCTTCACCTGCAGCGAGATTGAAGTCCAAGTGTCATTCAACGTTGCAGCACCCGGAAAATCAGTGTCGGCGAACAAATTTTTTGCGGTATCGGCTCCAGTGTCATTTTTCACATTGTGCGAATAGACATTGAGGGGCTTAACGATGAGGGTGCTTACCGAATAGCGTGAGTCGCATACCCCATTATATTTATCCTTTAAGCCATGATTAAAATGCTCCGGACCCCAATGAACAACGTTCTCGCGCACATAGGTGATACCGGCGTTTTCATCAAATGGCGACTGATATCGATTCCAAACAGAGCAAAGGCGCTTGCTATCCTGGAATGCATCGTTGGTGTACGCACGAACGTAGTAATCCACTCGATACTCGAAGCGAGCGGTATAGGTGTGCGGAACCGTCAGGTCGACGTTTGCGGGAAGCGTGTAGCTTGAATCGCGGCTTACGCGGACCTCAACCGTAGACCCATCAGCAGCCTGCTTGTTTTCGTACCAGCCCAAGAAGCGATAGCCATCGGGCAACGTACCACCCTCGGACAAGAGCTTGTTATCCACGTCGCGCACCTGGACCGTGTACGAGCTGGTGCCGTTATCGCCTACCTGCACATCCACATGGGTGTTGCCCACGTCTACGCGCTGGGTCACATCATCAAGCGTGTCCTGCTCATTGCCTTCGAACACCGTCATGATGTTCGACACGTAGTCGCTGTACACCGGGTAGAAGTCGGTAGGACCGACCACGGTAATCACGCTGCCAGCAGGATAAAATGATCCTTTGTTTTTAAGGTCGGCAAGCGTGGTTGAAGTGATGGCAGCATAGCCACCATTCATCCCCGCCTCGCTGCTAGGCTGCGTGGTCCAGCCGATAAACGTCGCGCTAGCGGAAAGCCCCCCGCGGTCTGCGGGAGCCGCGGGCGTCAAACCCACGCCGTAGCGATACCAATCAGTGGACTTGTCATGCGCAGTACCGGTTTTCCAATCAAGCGTCTCACCCTTGACGTTATAGAACAGCACCTGTGCCTCGTACGAAGCAGTGAAAAGGTCATTGCCCTCAAAGCCATATTTCTTGTCGATGCCAGTAGCGTTGTTCGCAGTGTAGTTCGACTCCCTATCATGGGCTACGTTTTCCTCGACCTGTTTGCCAGCCTTTACCGCAGCACCATCGGTCTTACCATCAAACCAACTGTTATCGACGCCAATTCGATTGACATGCACTTCGGGCTCGCGGAACCAGCCCATGAAACGATAGCCGCCATTGGCATCGGTTAGACCAGCGGGCTTATCGGACGTGGTCTGCCTGAACGTCACCGAAGTATCGCCCGTGGCAAGGCCCTGGGCCGTTCCAGCCAGCACAGCGCTCACCGCAAAGGTATACGGATCACTAGTAGACTGGTCTTTGCCCAACATGGTTGCCAGAACAGTTGCCGTACCCGCGCCGGGGAAGTCGGTCGTCGTCTTCACGCTTTTGCCGTGTACGGGGATATTCAGTTTGTAGTCCATCGCCCACTCGTTAGCATGCTGGCCTTCAAGAAGCAGGTCATTGGCAGTAGAGCGCATGGTACCGGCGCAGAAGTCGTAGTCATGCTGCTCCCACAGCTCACGCGTGATGTAACGTTCGTCATCCCAAGGACCGAATCCGGCACCGGATACCGTACCGTCACCCGCAAGGGCATAAATCGTCTTCTTGGATGCCGTACCCTGGCTAAACCCGGATAGGCTGACACTTGGCTTGAAGTAGCAATCAGTGATAGTCGCATCGCCCGCGTTAGCGCGTGCACCGATGCCACCTAGATTCACATCGTTTTGGATGATGGGAATCACGGCAATGGGGTTGTACTGGCGCGAGCTCAAATCGCCGGCGAAATGGCTGCGAGTGATCTCGTTACCGCTCTTAGACAAGATGCGGCCGGCAAGACCGCCCGTCCAAGCACGCGTGACGGAGATAACGCCCACGTAAGAAGCAGCATAGCTATAGCACTCCGCTGTAGAGAAGCAGTCGATGACTTTAGCGCCTTCGGCCATGCAGCCGACGAAGCCCGAAGCGTATACGTTGTTGCCACCCAAAGCGCCGATGGCAACATCGTACTTATTGGTAACGTCGGTCATGTCGATCGAGGAGCCATCCTCGCTACGCGTGGGCGTGACGCGACAATACTCGATCGTAGAGTTTTTGACGTAGCCGGCAAATGCCGCCATGTACAGGCCCTCGCCGCCAATCGCCTGCACACCTGCAGTTGTGTTATGGACGGCGCGACCGCCGCGCACCTCGCAGTTGTACAGGTTACAACCATCCAGCTCACCTGCGATCATGCCGCCTTCGAAGCCGGCGTTCGTAATGACGTTGAGCATGTTGTTCGCGCACGTCACGTGCAGCGTGCTTTCCATGACCATGACGTTTTCGAATGTGGTGTTCACGGCCCTGCCGGCGATGATGCCGCCGCGGAAGTCCGCCCAGATATCGGCATCCTTGACCAGGAAGTTCTTGATGGTTGCACCGCTGGTCTCGGCGAAGAAACCGGTGTCGCGTTCAGGGTCAAGGACGTTGTTGGCATATTTCAAGCCGGTGACGGTATGGTTCTGGCCATCGAAAGTGCCGCGAAACGGAAAGTCTTTGCTGCCGAACGATAGATGCTTTACCGTGCTGTTGACAATGTCTTGCATGTCCTTGTCGCCAAGCTGAAGGTCGCAGTCAAGATAAACCTTCCAGTTGGAAGTGTCTCGCTCACGTGAGAGGGCAACGCAAGCAAGGAACTCGTTCGCAGAGCTGATGTGAAATTCGCTATTCGAAGTCGGCTCGATACCCTCGGTCGAATCGGACACCTCCTCGGCATGTGCAACAGCCGGCGTTGCGAAGATTGCGCATGCCAGTGTCAGAGCCGCTGTCAACAGCAGCGCCAGGACGCCTCGTTTCGCTATGCTGGTTTCCATGTGCTACCTCGCCTCCGGCCATCCTGCGACGTCGAGCACGTCGAGGGCGGCATCATCGGTGTTTTGGTTCTTGGCCTGCACGGCCTGGGCCTCGATCTCAAGCTTGTAACGTCCGCCACGGGCAGCGTCATGGAAATCGCCGGTGAATCGCAGCGAATCCATCAGGTTCTCGGTTGCCGTGCCGGGCTCGAGCTGTCCGCCGTCCGCGGCGTTGCCGCGGTAGTAATACCATCCGTCGCCTCCATCGACCCAGGCAGCACCTGCGCCGTCGTGGACGTTAAAGACAACGTTGCCTGATGCGTCGGAAGACGACCCATCAGGCGCTACGGCTTTCATGGACAGACGTGCACGAACGTACTCGGATTGGGTTCCGGCGTTTTGCAGGCGAACGATCCGGCTGACGCCGTCCGAGGTTGCTTTGGTCTCAGGATATTCGCCGCGCGCATCGGGCTTGAAGAGCACTTCCCTGCCCTGACCGTCAAGCGTGTACTCGCAGACTCGCACCTTCACGCTGCCGAAGCTGATGACGTTGTCGGCCGGCGCCGTGCCCACAGTGTAGGCAAGCGCGCCGCAAATGCACAGCAGCGCCGCCAGCGCAAGCGCGGCGAGCGTCAAGGTACGTTTCTGGTTGTGAAGGGTTGTCTCTTGCATAGGGTTCACCGGAATCCAATGGGAAGTCTATCGAAGGCCCGGCCCGGGCACTGCGTGCCTAGGCCGGGCGTTTTTGCGGGCGGGGTTTGCGAGGGTTGGGCTAGGCTAGATTAGGCCTGAGTCTTTGCCCAATCCTTTGCCTGATAAAGGGCATTCTGCGCGTCAGCATTTTCACCCTGCTCGGTGCCATTCTGGCCCGCACCAAAGATGTAGGCAGAGACCGTCATCGTGGGAGCCTGTTTCGGGTCAGCGGTAGTCTCGACAACATCGGTGCTGTTCATGTCGGAGGGAATCGTCACTGCAGTGAAAAGCTCGTCAGTATAAACGTCCTGCTGCGCTTTATTGGCCTCAAGCTTTGCAGGCAGGTTCGCACCAGCAGAGTTTTTGGAGTACATAAACAGACCGCTCACGTACTGGGTACCGGAGTTGTCAGACTGGTTGGTCGTGAATTCACCCTCAACAGGCTTCCAGTTCGTGTTTTTGATCGTAAAGTACGGAGTCTTGTCAAGGCTGGTGCCGGACTTAACAATGGCATTCTTTACATAGATGAATACATATGCATCATCAGAGCCAGCCTTGATACCGACATTGGGGTTCTTGTCCACAGTGGCGCCAGGAACCATCTTGGAATTTTCAATCCACTTGGTCTCAAACAGGCGAGCGTGAGAGTCGTTATTGTCGGTACCCGGCTGCTCAGGATCGACCGGGCTGGGCTTGTTTTCCGGAGCATCGATGCTGCCCACGGTGAACACGTTGTCAAGTTTCTCCTGGGCCGACAGCCATGCCCAGGTGCCTACGCCGGCGGCGAGCAAGGCCACCAGCACGACGGCAAGCACGCCGTAGCGCTTCTTGTTGTTCGTCTTCTCCATATTCCTTATCCTTTCAACGTCTCTTCGACGGCACTCCTTTGCCGCCGCGTTCATCCCCTGCTGGCGCTATCAGCCGTCGTTCCCGCATCCGCGCGCCCGCCTGCCCGCACGGCGGGATCCGCTTTTGCCCAGCAAAAGCGATGCGACGGCCAGCAACGCCAGAACGGCAATGATCGCAAGCAACCCGGACGGCGTCGTGCAGAACGCCTCGGCGTAGCCCAGGTAAGGGATGCAAAACGCAGCGATGCCGATGACGCCGGAAAACGGCGTGGCTTGGGCATCGTGAACAAGCGACCCGTCGGCATCTTTGTTCGCGATGCCTTGGGTGCCGATGGTACGGGCGTCGGCGTCCACCTCATACACCTGATGGGTGACCACCGCGCCGTCGGAGCGGTAAAACGTGACCACATCGCCGGGCTGCAACGTTGCAGGGTCGGTTTCGTGGACGTAGACCATGGAGCCGACGGGCAGCTCCGGCTCCATGGAACCGGAAAGCACGGCATAGGGCGTGTAGCCGAATAGACGTGGAAGCAGAAGGGCGGCAGCAAGCGCCACCGCAGCTACGACGAACAGCGTCTCGGTAGCGTGCACCAATTTGGCTGCTATGCGCTTCGCCATTTCGCGCTCCCTTTCCCTTTGTGAGCAAGCCGCTGCTAGCCCGAAATACGTCAGAAAGGCACCGCACAGGGTGCACGATGCCAATAAGTACTAATGAGTGTTTGTACTAATTAAAAGCTATTAAGAGGGGGGGGGTCAACCCTGATTTCGAAAGTCGACAGATTGCCAATCTTTGCTCAAGCACGAACGCTATAGTTGTTTTTGGACAGCTGTAGACTATTCGAATTGTGGCGACTATTGACCTGGCATTTTGCTAGGGAATGAGTGCCTGCCTCATTCTCTAGCGTGATTCGTGTTCGTAGCCTTATCGATGCGATGGTGAATTCCAAAGGAAATACTACCTGGTAGTTAAACCATAACTCTGCGGTTTAATCTTCAATTGTTACTGCGGTTGCTACAACTTTTGAATCTTTAATGCAGTAGTGACTCCCGCCCCCCTGTCGGGGATTTCGCCCATACAGAGTCTATCGTGCATGTTAGCAGCAAGCTTCTTCGGCTTACTGAACGCTTTGTTAGGGGAGGGAAGAACCTGCTGACATTCAAACAAGGCCGCGGGGGGATGATGCCCTCCCCCCGCGGCCCCTAAAGCCGATTTACTGACGTTCGCTAGCCTTGCTTACGACGACGTTTCAGTGCCGCAGAGCTACGCGCCAAGAGCGCAGTAGCCAACGAGACCAACGCTGTTGCAGCAAGTGCCGCTGCCGCGACAATGCCGGAATCGCCGGTGCTCGTGAGAACCGAGCTGTTGCTCGGGCCATTGTTGCCCGTGCTGCTATCGTTGGCGGCGCCCGGCGAAGGATCACCCGTCTCCCCCACGTACGTGTTGGTCACGGTGAAGCCGGTCTGCGCGTCGCCGGAGATTTCGGCCTTGTAGCCGTCAACGGCATCCTCTGCCACGGTGTAGGCGATCTCGGCGCCTTGCGCATCGTACTTGGGAAGGCCGCGGAAGGCGTCCTTCCAGCCGCCGGCCTCGTTGAGCTCGACGGACTTCCCGGAGTCGGCGCCGCCGGCGAGCAGGCGCACCACGGCCTTGTCGGCGGCCGGGCCGACCCATTTCTTCTCGACCGGCACGTCCACCTTCGCCGTGCTCGTGTTCGTCACGGTGAAGCCGGTCTGCGCGTCGCCGGAGATTTCGGCCTTGTAGCCGTCAACGGCATCCTCTGCCACG
>ERZ1034928.909-NODE-909-length-12006-cov-8.527236_pt1 | contig 12006 bp, 24 predicted proteins | sample MGYA00520627_ERZ1034928 | MGnify/ENA primary metagenome ERZ1034928 (study PRJEB33766, sample SAMN09781755) | gut metagenome | biome: gut microbiome | host: Homo sapiens | place: Madagascar | study: EMG produced TPA metagenomics assembly of the PRJNA485056 data set... | reverse complement strand
GTTTGGCGGCGTTCCGTTGTGATAACGTCTGTTATTGTAACGGTGTGGCACGCGGATGATGGGCAAACTTGCACGGCGGCGGCTCCGTCGCAGCGCGGCGGGGGGGTGGTTTGCAATTCCGCAGGCGGAAATGTGGGTGACCCCGTGGGTAACTCTTCCCCCCACCTCAATGTTCCATTTCCAATGTTCCAAAACCCAATTCCAACCCCGACTTTGGAACCAAGTCCCAAGATGGACGCAAGTTACACGTAAGATTGCGGGTAGGGGGGGTGGTTTAGAAACGGAAGGCAAAAAGCCGTTTACTCAAAAGGGAAAGGTCCCAAAATAAAAATATCGTCGGGCGCAAAGCGCCATGTAGGTGGATGGTATGTGACGGGGTGGCAGCAAGTTACCAGCAAGTTGGTGGGTGAAAGGTGGAGCAGAGGTGAACCTCTGGTGAGGGATGGGCCAGGACAGAAAATTTTCAAGGGAAAGTGCTTGACACGGGTAGCATGATTCTATTGAGAGTATCCGAACTGCGAGATGGAGGTGAATCTGGGTGACTGCAAGAGCGACTGAAACGCAAAAGCTGCGACTTGAGGACCGAGTGTCATGCAGCGCATACATCAGGAAAAGCGGAAAATACTTTGAGGTTCACAACGGATCAGAACCCATTGCCTACCTTTGCGAGAAGGGAAATGTTTTTGAAGGGGAGCAGGTCGATGGATATGAGACTTGCGATAGGTATACCACGGAGACGGCTTCGTTTACTGGTGTGTATGTTGGAACGACAACCTTGTGTACGAGCATCGTCTGCGAATGGCACGACGGCCCATACGAAAGGGAGGGCTACCGGTGTATGCTGATTAACCCCAAACTCTTCGCCATCGTCTACTACGCCGAGAACAAGAAGCGGTTGGTGCCGATGGACAGCATTGAGAAGGCAAAGGCATAATTCTATAAAGGGCGTGTTTCAACGTGAAAGGCGGTGGTGGCTGAGATGTTGCTGATAGAGATCGCGGAGCAGTACGCAGAGAGTGCGGCGCTGGTGGACCGGCGGATCAAGGAAATGGAAGCTGCCAATGCGGATGGGAATGGATATACGGATTCCAGTACGTTGAACAAGCTCAAGATGGTACGCAGGGATCTGCGCCATGCGGAGCGGGCGTGCCGGATGTACTACGAGAGGTGGTATTGGCTGGATGAGGAGTTCAGAGCCTACCGGGCTACAAAATACATACCAGGACGTCCTTATGCCGCTCCAAAGGTACAGGGAGGAAAACGGGGAGGACAATCAAGAAGTCCTGTTGCGCTTGAAAAGGAAGCTCCCTCTTGCGCTGTCGAAGTTGACAGAAGTACAGCGGACCTACTTGTTGGAATACTATTCGGAGCACATAACGATGGATGAACTTGCGGTACGGCACGGAGTTGACAAGTCCGTGATAAGCCGGACGATCAGCCGGGGACGGGAAAAGCTCCGCGATTATCTTCAATTCTGCCTTTGAGGGGGTGAGAGAGCATGGACGTGGGCTTTTGGATATTTAACGTGTTGTGTTTTTGGCTCCGTGACTATACGCACTATTTCGGTGCATCGAAATCCACCGGGATGACGGTTTTCAGGAAACGCAGAGGGGTGATGACATGCCAAACGAATACTATGTGTGCAGCAAGTGCGGGGAAGTGTTTTTCGAGCGGCCTTATCGCTGTCCACACTGCGGCAGCGGTGAGTTCATTACCTACACGGTTCATGCTGCGGGATCAGGCGGCTCATCCCCCTCATCATACACACCACAGGCCGGTGATTGTGTGGGTGGTGCAGGGCACCGTGGGAATGGCGGTTCGGGACAGGTGTGGACATTCTATGGCACGGGTCAGTCCTGCCGATGCAGCGAACACTGCCTTGAACTTTCCTGCGACCACGGGAGAATGAGGTTCATCAAGTGCTATGTGTGCGGGAGCGATTGGCTGATACCGGCTGTAAACCACAATCCCTTGAAAGATATAAAAAACAAGCCGATACCGACAAAGGTAGTGCGGTGGTAAAGGAGGAACTGAACATGGGAGAAGCACTGACGATTGTACGCGCCATATTGACAGCATTGGCGTTGTTTGGACTGGGCTTCCTGCTGGGTGTACGTTTACAGGAAAGACGCAACAAGAACACTGATGCACAGGGCGCCGATGATGCGGATTTGGAAATTGGCAAAGTCCCGTTAACCATCCCGGATGGCCTGGGAGACAGGGTGATAGGCGTAGTCATAGAGGAGGGCGATTTCTACTATGAGTGCCTGATCCTCAAGTACTACGCCAGCGAAGAAAGATGGCCCGACGGTGAGTTGTGCAATGTAATTTTGAAGGAGGGAAAAAGAAATGTTTAAGAGAAGCGTAGAGAATCCGAAGATCACCTATCTGTGCCTGCTGGGTATCCGGTTTATCTTCTATGAGCGCCACTATATTGGCTGGTACAGACCGTAAGGAGGACAGCATGGATAGTTTACAGGCAAGCCGCATCAACGGCGGCAACAGCGCCGCGGGACGGCGCACAAGCGACCTTTATCCCACGCCGCCGGAGGTGACGGTGGCCTTGATGGAGTTCCTGAGCCTGCCGGATCGGACGATGATCTGGGAGCCAGCAGCAGGTGAGGGAGATATGGTCAAGGCCATCCAGAACTGCGGATACGAGCATGTGTCAGGCACCGACATCTTCACGGGGCTGGATTTCCTGGATGCAGCGGATTCGTTGGAGTGGCACGCCAGCTTCGACTGGATCATCACCAATCCGCCGTTCAAGCTGGCGGAACAGTTCATCCGCAAGGCAGCGTCCCTCAGACGGCCCTTCGCGTTTCTGCTGAAATCGCAGTATTGGCACGCTGCCATCCGCGTCGAACTATTTGGTTTGTTTATTGAGTGGGACCTGGACGAAGGGTTTGTTTGGCAATCGCTGGCAGGTATAAACGCCGGAGAAATCGGTAAGACCGTTTTCCTCACCCGCGAGGAGGCGGAGAAAGCGCTGAAGGAGGTCGAGCAGAAATGACATACACCTTTCATGTGGGAGATTATGTGAGGTTGGAACGTGCCGATGGCACATTATCCAAAACGCTTACCGGATATGTGTTTTCTTACGAGAGGTCAGGGCGGTTTCACAGCTTCATTTTCAAGTGGGACGATGGGACGCAGACGGGCTGGAGTGGCAATATAGAGGATCTGCCGCAGAATTTTACTCGCATTGGCAAGTACGACTTTGCACTTATCAGGGGGATGCTCAAGAACTGCGGATATGCGGAAAAGGATGAGCTCGACAAGATGAGCTCCATGAAACCGTTGATGATGCCGGGAAGCCTGCACGAGGGAGATTTTGTGGAGACCGTGGATGGCCGGGTGGGGTACATCAAGAGCATCTGCCGGTGTGAGAAATGCCGGGAGCGTGGGTTCTATGAGCCGATCGTACATTTTACGGACGGTGAGGAGGACTGCATCACCAAGTACGAGGCAGAAAACAGCTTCAAGGGCTATAAGCGCATCGGACGGTGGGTGAATGAGAAAGCAGTAGTGCAGAAGCCCAAGAAGATTTTTCACTGTGGGAGCGTGTGGAAGTCCGAAAACGGGACTATGAGATACGCGCCAGACACGCAAGTCATGCAGGACAAGATCAACGAACTGGTGGACGCTGTAAATGAACTGCGAAAGGGGAGGACATGATGGAGATGCAAAAGGTGCTGGTCGCCCGCGTGAAGGGCGGCTTCGGAGATGCGGAGGCCATGACCGCGTATATCCTGAATGGGATCTCCTGCGGCGTGCTGGTGCTGCCGGACGAAGTGGTTTCCTACACTGTGGAGGAACTCCCGGTGCTGTATGAGGCACCGAGCAATTTCACGAAGGCGCTGGCAGAGGCGGGGCTGCTCGATGAGGGAGTAAAGATGCCTCCTGCGTCAGATAAAGCGGCGGAAATCCTGGGCGAACTGATGTACCCGAAGAAGGAGGAAGCGCCGGACACGGACAGCGAAACTGTCCCCGGTAATTTCAACCCCACAGGGGCAAACACGGCCATCAAGCGTGAAACCTACGCACGGTTGGCGCGGTATAAAGACCGGACCGGCCTGAAATGGGCGCAGCGAGTGTCGGATGCCACGGGAGGGCGCGTATCGCCCGATGTCATTCGATTCGGGCTGCTGGAGGCTCGGGACATCGGCATTGACCGCTGGAAACTCATCGGAAAGGCGCTGGACAAGCTGGAGGAGGAAACGGAGAAATGAAAATTTATATAGCAGGACGTATCACAGGCAATCCGCATTATAAGGCACAGTTCAAGGCTACGGCGGCCATGCTGCAGGAGGTGGGGCACACCGTCCTGAACCCGGCAGAGCTGCCGGAGGGTATGAAGCCAGCAGACTATATGCGTATATGCTTTGCTATGCTGGATAGCGCGGACGTGGTTCTTTTCCAGCTCGGATGGCAGGTGAGCAAGGGGGCAAAATTGGAGTACGACTATGCGAGATACATCGGGAAGGACGTCATTACCGCTGACCCTCTTTCACGGGTTGACACTTACGACATTCTCCGAGCTGTAGCTTCCGTTGAGAAAAGGATGCGTAAAGGAAAGAACTCCCCAATGGATAAGGCCATCTGGACGGTCCGCACCGCCAAATTGTGCCCCAAGTGCATCAAGGAGATGGAAGCGGAGTACATCGTGTACCTGACGCACGAGCAGCAGAGGAACCGCATGAAGGACATAGCCATACACGGCTACTGCGACCGTTGCCACGAGGAAAGCTTTATGCTGCGTATGCGGCAGTACACCATGAACGGCAGGACGTTACGGGCGAAGGGACTGGATAAAAAGTGGAGGGAGCACATGGGATGAGCGCGCAGATCGCATTGAACGTAGACTGCATGGAGTATATGCGGACGCTGCCGGATAAGGCGTTTGATCTCGCCATTGCAGATCCGCCGTATTTCTCCGGCCCAGAGCGGCGCGGGTACTACGGATGCAAGGTAAGTCCCATCGGCGTCCGCAGGGATTATCCCATTTCACCCAAGTGGGATATTCCGACCGCCGAGTTCTTCAAGGAGTTGGAACGGGTGGCAAAGAAATACATCGTTTGGGGCTGCAACTACTTCGACTATGTATTTGCGCCGGGACGTATTGTGTGGGACAAGTGCAACGGTGACAGCTCGTTTTCCGACTGTGAGATCGCCGCTACCAACTGCCATGACAGTGTGAGGATGTTCCGCTACATGTGGTGCGGCATGATGCAGGGCAAGAGTATCGTAGACGGCAGCACCCAGCAGGGCAACAAATCCCTGAACGAAAAGCGCATCCATCCAACTCAGAAGCCAGTCGCACTGTATGAGTGGCTGATCCAGAAATACGCAAAGCCGGGATGGAAACTGCTGGACACGCACCTGGGCAGCGGCAGCAGCCGTATTGCAGCCCATGATCTGGGATTTGATTTCGTAGGCTGTGAAATCGAGCCGACATACTTTCAGCTGCAGGAAGAACGCTTCGAGGAGCACACGGCTCAGATGAACCTGTTTTTGGATGACGACTGCCGGCAGATTGAGCTGGCGCTATGAGAGAGGAGAAGGGAGAGAAAGATGAACGTATGTGTCATGTGCAAACGAGAATATGAGCCTTTTATTTCAAGGCACCACTGGGCACCATCAATGTGTCCTGAGTGCGCCGAGAAGTACAACCAAGAAAAGCGAATCTTGGACAGCGGTGAGCGCACCACATTCAGCACCGGCGCGGTGCGGGATATGCACAGCGGGAAAGGCCGCATGGATCTTCTCCCGTGGGCGGCGATCATAGAGGTAAGCAAGCACTGCGAGGCAGGGGCACTCAAGTATGGGACGCATAATGTCGATAAAGGCATCCCCACCAGCAGCCTGATGGACAGTGCCATGCGACACGCAGCGAAGTATCTGGATGGGCAGGAGGACGAGGATCACCTGCTGGCGGCGGCGTGGAATCTGCTGTGGGCTGTTCAAATGCGCTGCAAGAATCCGGAGTGCGTTGATACACCCTGGTCAAAGGACCGACAGGGAGGAGCTGCCACATGAACAGTTTCCGCAAAAAGCCAAGGGGCGAGCTAGGGCTATGCCCCAAGTGCGGCATGGACAGCGGGGAGAGAAAATGCTCAGTGAACCTCCCGGAAAAGTATTACGTCAGGTGTTACTCCTGCGGCTTTATCGTGTCGGGCAACACGCAGAGCAGCGCCACAAACCGCTGGAACACCCTTGCACGGGAGAAACAGGAGAGGGGGATGTGAAAATGAAGTATACATGCTGCGTCGGCTGTAAATGGCACGACGAGTTTACATGGGCCTGCTTCAACGGAGACAGCGAATACTGCGCTGATTTCGTGAATGACGGATGCCCGCTTTACGAGGTGAAGAAAGATGATGACGAGACGAAATAGAGAAGTGTGCAGCGCAATGGAACGGAACATTGTGCTGGCGGGGGAGTTTGGGCTTTGCCCGGAACCGTTTGCCATACTCCGGGATGAGTATAAGCGCGTGGCGATTCAGAACACCATCCACATCATGGCGGAAATCCTTTTGGGCACCGTTCTGGCCGTTGTGCTGTGCCTGTTGATCTCCTGGCGCACAGAGGAAGCCACGCCTGCCGCTGCACCGGATGAGCCTCTTATCCAGTCGGCAGACACAGGAGAGTCGGAACCAGTGGCATGGGAAGATCCAGACGAAGAAGAAAAGACGCGGGAGGCCATCAAGGCAAAGAGCAACGTGATCGAGGGATGTATCATCACCGGCTACTGCGCTGACTGTACACCTTACGCCCACATGAACCGGGACGAGGATGGCCGTGTGCTGACCGCCAGCGGCCAGTGGGTATGGATCGGCAGCTGTGTGGCGACGGATCCCAGCGTTATCCCCACCGGCTCCACGGTGGTCATCGGTGATGAGACATACATCGCCCTGGATGCAGGGGTGAAAGGGAACCACGTTGACATCCTGATGCACCACGACGATGCGGCTGTGGCAGGTGTACGGAGAGAGACTGTTTGGTGGTGTGAGGAATAGAAGAACCGGCCCCACAGAGGGCCGGTTTTCGTGTGTAAATGCGTGTGTAAAAATGTATGTTTTGACTGGCATATGATGCTCTGAAAACGGGAAAGAATGTTTCATATGAGTAATGTGAAAAGAACCGGAAAACCCGCATGAATACAAGAAAAAACCGCAACCACTAGGGCTGCGGTTTTTTCATTTTTTGGTCGGAGTGGGGGGACTTGAACCCCCGAAGAAGCCTGCATAAACTGCACGAAATCAAGGCTCGTTAAGCGCGTGTGTATTTGCGTGTGTAATTTTATTAAAGTGACAGCGCACTCACCTCGCATCAAAATAGCATACATTTTTACACACGAACTTACACACAAAACGTGGCATGGGCTTTCCTATTTATCGTCATCTTTTGCTTTCTCTGGGGTTGCAGAGAGCATCTTTGCTGCGGTGCGATAAAACTTTGCCATTTTATTTCCAGCCTTGAGTCGATCACGCCGCGCCAAATGCAGATAGATCCTGTGAACAACTTGATTATCAGACCAGCCCCCCATTTCCATGACCTCAAGCTCAGAAAGGCGCAGATGATAGCCAAGAGAGACAAAGGAGTGGCGGAGGCAGTGAGCTGTAATATTGGGAAGCTTCGCACTGTCAGCGGCGGCGTGAATATGCTTGTTGATAGTAGACGGATGTTGAGAAACTAAGAATCCATCCTGATCTTTGTACTGGGCGAGGAGTTCGGCAAGGCGCGGAATCATAATGGGAACAGTTCGATTGGAGGCCGTAGTCTTATTACGATCCTTATAAACGGACTTGTTTTTTTCGTCGCGCACTATTGCCCCGGAAACGTGGATGAAATTATTTTTCAAGTCTATGTTCTCTGACATTCTCAGCGCCTTGATCTCGGACATGCGGAAACTATGCAGACCGAGGAGCATGGCGATCTCACAAGAGTCACCGCGTATGCCATCACAAAACGTCAGGATTTGCTGTGGGTCAAGAAAATCACGATCAGTGAACTTCTTTGCGGAAGGCATCAAAACATCAGGTACTTCCATATGGTTTACCCGCATGATCTCCGATACAAGTCCCCAGGAGTTAGAAACAGTCTTGTCAGATAACGTAGAAAGTGCATCATTGATCTCGGCCTGCCAGTTGACGGGGATGTTCATTGGCTTATTCATAATGGTTGGGAACCGATTACGTTGAATGATACGATAGCCCCGTATGGTCTCTGGTGAAAGAGAGGCAGATCGATCCTGTATAAATTGGTCAATGGCATTTGACCAAGTAATAGAAGGTGATTCTTTTTGCTTCTCAATAAATCCAGCCCTTATAGCTTTCGCTTTTGTAATGCACTTCTCTTTTGTGGATTCTGTGACAGATTGTTTTTCAGCACGGAGGTAAATACGCCAGTTGCCAGACGGGAGTTGTTCCGGCTCTGGCACTTTGATGATGCCATCAGATTTCTTTTCCTTTATCTGCTTTTTTCCGCACCAGGGGCAGAAAGGCGCGTTAGCCGGAACTTCTCTTTTGCAGCTCTTACATTTTGTTGACTTTTCCATGGTTTTGTGATACCCTAAAAGGGCAATCTCCTTTCATTGATGTCGTGGTTGATTTTGGTGACTGGGTTGCAGGCCGCTCCGCACGGAGCGGCCTTTTTCTGTTTTAACAAGGCGATAACAAAATTTTTGGAAATTTTGCGCATGAAAAACAGCTTATATCGGGGATGAAACAAATGTTCTACTGTTTGCGCTTGGTTTCTTCAGCAGTTTCTCGGAGCGTCTTGTAGCCCACAATGCCACAGCCTCCAATGGAAATTGCCACAAGAAGAACGATGACCCAAACAACGGCACCGACATCACCCTGGCGGATGAATCCAATGTTGGGGTGGCGGAGGTCAAAAATCAGGTAGGCGATCAGAAAGACAGAGAGAATGGCAGAAAACAGGGTGGTAAAAAACGACCAGCGCTTATAATACCGCTCACGCTTCTTACATTCTTCCAGCTGTTCGAGATAGATATCGTTCACTTGATTCAGGCGGGCAATATCACCGTTGCTGGTGGCCTCGTTCACTTCCAGATCGTGAACACGCTGCTGCAGGGCGGCAGAAGGATTCTCCTGGGAAGCGTGACCGAAGGCAGCGTCAACATGTAGACCGACACAATAAGAGACGGAAACGGCGTCATAAAGCTTGGGATCACGCTCGCCGGACTGCATCTTACAGACGGCGGAATAGGGAACACCGGAACGCTCGGCCAGTTCTTCGTTGGTAAGGCCGGCACGCATCCTGGCGGCTTTGAGAACGGAGGGGAACTGGACGATGTAGTCCCCCAAGTCTTGCATAACGGACATGATGACCTCCCTGACAACAGAAATCCCGATATGGACAGCCCTACCCATATTTGGGTAGGCCCATTTTCCCGCTTTTGGGGAGAGATTCCCCAAATCAAGACAGGATTCCCCGTTTTGCGGGTAGACGGGGCATGGCGCTTCTGCTACCATGAAGGTGTAGCAGATACGTCGGGTTTACAGTGATCTGCTATCTCCCCGCTGCCGGGACCAGCGGCAGCGGGGAGTACATAAGAAACAAGTGGAAAGGAGAACGAGAGGATGAGCGAAGAGCAGGCGCGGGAATTCATTTCCCAGATGACACAGGAAGAAAAGACTATGCTTTACGAGCTGATATTAGGGCTGCGGCAAAGCCCTGTACCTGCGCAAGCTCAGTAGGCGTTAGAGAACAGAGTAATTTAACAAGAGCACCGTCGAGTTCGCTTTCTGATGTGGGAGCGGACTCTTTTTTTGTTTCGTCGTTGTAAAGTTCGGCCAGAAGATAAGACGTATCGACTTCCAGAACGTGCGAGATTGCCCTCACAGTGTCCATTGATGGTTTATTCTTTCCCTTCTTATAGAGCGTCATCGCAGATGGAGTGATGCCAGCGGCTTCGTAAAATTCCGCCTTTGTCAGACCTTTGGCTTTGCATAATTGCCAAATCTTGTAAACAAATAGTTCACCATTCACAAAAGTATACCTCCAAAACTGTGCATTACTACAAACATTTACAAACAGAGCAAATTGCCCTTGAAATTGAGTAAATATTGAGTTAATATAAAGCTACACAAAAGAAATCGAGCGAATATAAAGAAACGAAGAATGCTTGTCAAGCAAAGTTTGCTGAATTATTTGTGCAGTCAAACATATAATAAGGCGATTTTTGCAAAAAGTCAAGTATTTCTCAATTATTTTTGATTGGAGTTGAGAGAATGGGTTATAAGGAACAAAGAAAACTGGCTGGGTACTCGCAGAAAACCGTGGCAAATCTGCTGGGAGTAAGCGTTTCAGCGGTCAGTCTTTATGAGACAGGAAAGGCTGACCCCCCTGTAGCAGTCCTTCACAAACTATCTGCACTGTACAGATGCTCGTTGGACGAACTGATGAAGGGGGAGGGCCGAAAGTGAACGAGTTGCAGGTGTTCAAGAGTGAGGAGTTCGGAACGGTGCGAACCATTGAGCGCAACGGTGAGCCGTGGTTCGTTGGAAAGGACGTGGCCGCAGCGCTGGGATACAAAGACCCAACAAAAGCTGCGCGGGAGCGTGTAGACGAAGAAGATAGGGGGGTAGCTAAAATAGACACCCCCTCCGGTGAGCAGGAAATGACAGTCATCAACGAAAGCGGCTTATACTCGCTGGTGCTTTCCAGTAAGTTACCCTCCGCCAAGAAGTTCAAGCGCTGGGTTACCTCCGAAGTGCTTCCCAGTATCCGCAAGACCGGCGCTTACGCCGTACCGAAGGATTACCCCTCCACACTCCGTGCTCTGGCGGATGCAGAGGAGCAGAAAATGAAACTGCTGGCCGAGAACCAGCGTCAGGCACAGGCCATTGCCGACTTTGAACCCATCCGTCAGTATGTGGACATCATCCTTGCAAGCCCGTCGGCACTGGCTACCTCGCAGGTGGCGGCAGATTACGATTTGTCTGCCAAGGCACTCAACAAAATCCTGTCCGAGGCTGGTATCCAGCACAATGTGAACGGACAGTGGATTCTCTACAAACGGTACATGGGGAAGGGCTACACAAAGAGCCGGACAATCCCCATCGTGAGAAGTGATGGAAGCCACGACGCAAGAATACTGACGCAATGGACACAGAAGGGGCGGCTGCTGATCCACGAGATCCTGACCGCCAAAGGTATTACCGCTGTGATGGACAGAGGGGAGGGACAGTTGTGCCTAGAGTAAGACCGCTTCTGGGGCCGGACCCGGTGGATGAAAGACTAAGCAGGATGCTGCGGGGCGGAATGGGAGCAGAGCGGGTAACGCAGAAGGAACTGGCGGCCACCATGAAAATCTCCCTTTCGACGCTGCACCGGAAAAAGAACTCCCCTTCGGAGTTCACACTGCGGGAACTGAACAGGGCCTGCAAGAAACTGCACATCCCCATGGAGGAGCTGTGCGAGTGCCTGCTGGCGAAGAAATGAGATACCGCTGCTATACATGCGGAAAGAGGTTCCGCAAGCCGAGGATTGTGACCGTGCGGGAGAACCTGGACGGCGAGAACGGCTGGGAGACGTGGCGGGAGGAACGATGCCCCCAGTGCGGCGGAGACGACTTTGAGGAGGATGCAGACCATGAACAAGACCAGAAACGAGCGCCGGCGTGACCGGAAGTGGAAGTGGCTGTTGGGTGTCAGCGCCATGGCGGCGCTGGGCTTCATCGGAGGCGTGAGCAGCGGCGGCCCGCTGTGGCTGCTGATCTTCGTGGTGATCGCCATGGTGGGTGTATGGACAAGCTGTAAAGCCCTTGGGCTTTATACATAAGAGGAGAGAGCATGGCATCCATAAATCTTACGGCAGACCAGGTATTCGCCATCAACGCGGCACTGGCGAGGGGGCAGCGAGTGGAGCTGATTCCCCTGAAGGACAGGCTGAAAATCGTGGTGGTGAAACGGGACGAGCTGAAAACCAAATAGCGTACCCCGCCTAAGTCAGTTGGCGGGAAGGGCGGAGCGTCGT
>ERZ1034928.906-NODE-906-length-12016-cov-3.462169_pt1 | contig 12016 bp, 16 predicted proteins | sample MGYA00520627_ERZ1034928 | MGnify/ENA primary metagenome ERZ1034928 (study PRJEB33766, sample SAMN09781755) | gut metagenome | biome: gut microbiome | host: Homo sapiens | place: Madagascar | study: EMG produced TPA metagenomics assembly of the PRJNA485056 data set... | reverse complement strand
GCCGTAGCGATCATTCGAATGGCCTTGGCCACCGCAATAGCAATCGGCAACACCGCATTGAGCACCGGAATAAAGATCGAACCCAGCGCACGAGCGGCCTGAGTAGCCTGAGCACTCAGCACGCGCAGCTGGTTAGCAGGTGCGCTCAAGGTTCGCGCCATGTCGCCCTGTACCGTCGTGGTACGCTCCATCATAATCAGGTAACGCAGTTGAGCTTTATCCGCCTGAGACATGGCGGTAACTTTCTGCTGGATACCCATAGCCGTAGCGCGTTCCTGCATGGCCGCAACAGACAGGTCAATACCAAGCTGACGCACCATTTCGATCTCGCCCGAAAGAGCACCGCGCACCTTGGTAATCGCATCCTCCGTGCGGAGGTTGAAAAAGCTGGCAAGGTCATACGACAACTGAGTCAACTGCTGACTCATGATGTACGCGCGATCTCCCGCCACACCAAAGCCGTCAGCCAGCGTGTAAAACACACCCTGCGCGCGCATCCATTCGCTCGGGTCAATACCCATCGCATCGCCGACTTTCTCGGCATACGCCTGAGCTTGAGCCGCGAACTGACCGAGCGACGCGTTGAACAGGTTGATGTCTTCGATGTACGAGTTGGCAGCAGTCATCCAGTTACCAATCGTACCAGCAGTAGCCCTAACACCCGCCGCTGCGAGTTGCAGGGCAGACCAGAGGTTTGTGTAGGAACCAGTAATACTGTTGTTACTGGCAATGGCCGTATTCGTTCCGCGAGTACTCGCCTGAAGCGCTTTCGGCAAATTGGAAAATGCACCGGAAATGCTATTCAACTGGGTCGCCAGAGGAGCCAGCGCAGTAGCGAGCTTCTCTACGTTCGCGGTAAACTGTTCAAGGTCGGCTGCATCCAGGTTCTTCATCACGGTCGGCAACTTGTTAAGCTGCGTGATCGTAGACGTGAGATTCGACGCTTTGCCGACTTCAGACAAGGGATGCAAGGCTTCGGCCAGATTGCCGAATACCGACAAGTCCACCCCTGCCAACTTTTTAGCCGCTTCCGCAAGGCGGGGAAGCTGATTACCCAGCGACGCTGAGAGTTTAACATCTTTAAGTCCGGCCAGTGCTTTAAGAGCATCGGCTAGCCGGTACAAGCTATCCATCTCAACGATATTGAGTCCTTTTATTCCGCTAACAACTTTTCCCAAGTTAGTTCCAAGCCCAGAGGGAATGTTTACATCCTTGACTTCCCCCAAAGACTTCAGTGCACGGACAAAAAATTCAAGATTCAAGATCGAGTCGATGTCAAGCTGATTAGCTGCCGCTCCTAGCTGGCTCATGCTTTTCGCAATGGACGAGTCAATTGAAACTTTGGACAAGCTTTGCAAATTGCTAAGAGCAGTAACCAGACGTTCAACTCCGCTTACGTTAATCTTATCGAACGCGGTAGTAACACTTGCCACCTTTTTGATTTGACTAGCAAGCGTGTCCATCCCGTACATCCGAGAAGTAGCCTTTTCCAATTTGCTGAGAGAAGCGCAGAGCGAGTCAATACCTTTTTGAGCGTCGTTAGCACTCGTTTTGATCTCAATTTGAAGAGAATCAATCGTGGTCGACATCCTTGCTCACATCCTCTCCGCCAAATTTCTTGTTCATACTGGCCATCAGAGCTTCCATTCGGCTTCGTGCCTTGTTGAAGACTACCTTTGCCTGTCTCTCTTCCGAACGCTCTTTTTCCTTCGTGGTAAGCGCATAAGGCTGAGATGGATAGGGTTTCGCTTTAGCGCCTTTCTTGGCAAACGCGTGGAGAATCGGTGCAAGATCGGCAATTGCTTCATATATATACATGCCTTGCAGCCATAGCTCCTGATTCCGCTTTTCGTTCCGGAACTCTTCCGCGCGACGATAGTAAATGACCAGTGCCGGGTCATCGTCCCAATACTGCTCACTGCTCATCCCCATTGCTAGATACTTTGGAAACTCCTGCCGAAATATTTGTCCCCATGAGAGTTGGGGCTGAGATTGTCTCCCAGCCCCCTCAGTATCATTTTCGGACGGGTCGCCCTTTACCAGCTCGCCGTCCAGCTTACGTTTCCCGCGTCATCTTCGGGGTCACTCACAAGCGCGTTGATCGGCTCATTGTACATCTCTGCCAGCTTGCCGATAAGCTCCTGCTTGTTGCCCATGTGGTCATAAATCTCGTCGATGACGGTCTGCTTGAGAAAACGATGGTGGGCGAGAAACGCACCAGCAAAAAGCGCGGGCAGGGTAGTCATGGGTTTATCGCGCACATCGGAAGCGACGAAACCGTTGCGCTCCATCATTTCGACCGAACGGCGGGTAAACTCAAGACAATACTCCTTGCCATCATACGTAAAAGTCAACTGCTTACTCATGATACTTTAATCTCCTTTTTCTTATCAGTCACCAGCGTCCACTTCAATAGGCGTGGACGGGGCAATCGTAATGTTCATATCGACGACTTCATTAACGCCGCCACCAACCGGATAAACGCTCAGCTTACCCTTGAACTTGAACTTGCCCTCAGAGCCAGTGGGGGTCAGGGTAGTCCCGTCGCCAGTGCCGCCAAGCCAGACAGCATACTCAGTCTCAACACCTTCCAGCGCCTTAAGGGTGGTAAAATCGGTCTTAGTGTAGTTGGCCGTGAAGTCCAGAGAGTCAAGCGTCTGAATACCCGGAATGTAGGTCTGCATGTTATCAGACAGGGTAGTCGTCTCAAGCATCTCCGGCGCGCCGCCCAGATCAGGGAAGTCCTTAATATCAACCAGTTTTTCGTAGGTGTTGCCAGTGGTGGCTTTCTTCATCAAAAATACACGATAAGTAGAGATAGCGATAAGTCATCATCCTTTCTCAAGCTCTATATATGGTGTTCTTCGCATCAGCAACCGCTTCATATCGTGCTACAATGCGATATATCGTTGCGTCTTCCAGGTTGGGTATGGGGTTAAGCATCACTCTGTCAAAGCCCATAGCCGCGAACGCATCATCGATCACTTTAGCCAGCGCGCGACATTCGGTCTTTCGACCGGTTTTAAGGTTGGAGTAAATGTTGACCTCATACATAACCATGACATGATTTTCCATGGAATACGAACTTTGCGTGCGTCGCAGCGGGTGATTGTTCGCTTCTTCGATTGACACACAGGGAAAACGAGCAGGTGCTCTGCGATACTCGCCCGTCACGTAGGTATCAGGCGCAGCGGCCTGAATCGCGCGGGCTATACGGGTAAAAACCTCGTTCTCAATATCGATCATCCGAACACCTCTCTCGCTATACTGGAAATGTCGTCGCAAACGCGCACAAGCGCCTTATACATTGGCATCGAAGCGGGAGTACCGTGTGTCAGGTGTAGCTCGCGATTCTCGTCATAAAATCCCCATACTGCTTTTGTCCCGTTTCCTTTGCCAAATCCCCCGATAGTAAAGCCCAACTCAGCCCCCTTTGGGTGCGGGGACGCACCGGGGGAACCGTTGTGATAGACACCTGCGCCAAACTCGCACCATACAGCGGCTTCGCCGTGTGCGATAACCAGCGCAAGATTTCCATCTGATTCAACTGTCACGGTTACATCTGGTACACTGGGATCGTGATCTTCCAACAGGTCTTCCGAGATTGCACCGGCAAAACCACCGCGTGCATCTGCTGCAACTTTTTCGGCTACGCGTTTTGTGAATAGTTCAATTTTTTGATTGAGACTCTGGTTGTACTCGGTAATCTCCCTTATCAACCCTTTAATGCTTTGACTGGAAAGCTCACACTCGAATTTGCGCTTACTCACTCACATCAACCTTGCTAACGGCAATCGCTACGCTGTTCAAACTCCGCGCGACTTTCTTCACCACAAAGTTATAAGGGGCTGTATCGGGGTCAATACCTATCCACAACACGGTGTACTCGTCAATCGGGATTTCCGGGTTATCAATCACAATTACTCGGTCATACCCATCGCTCACGCCGAAGATTTCAGTACCGGTGAAACCGGTGACCGGGGAAATGTTTGCCTTGCACAGCACAGGGTCGCTGTATTCCAACTCATATTCGCCCGTGTCGAACTCATTACCGTACTCATCAGCCTTGATAATCGGAGTTCGCGATTCGTATGTCGCATAGTAAAAAGCGGTTTTGTTACGGTTCAAACATCTCATCAGCCCATCACCTTCACAATCTGAAGCACATGGGCTCGGATGTAGGCGATCATGTCTTCGTATTTGAAAATACGTCGGATACCATTTTCCGAATGTTCGGTCTGGTTTTCCGCACCACTAATCCCGTAACCCGCGATAACCGCGTAAACCTGAACCATTTCGTATTCGCTCGGAACCTCGTCAGGAGGTTCCAGCGCGAAAGAGTATCGCCACGCCAGGATTTCCCGCTTGGAAGCGTCAAGGTAGACCTCAAGCAGGGTGTCGGCCGAATCGTCAAATTCGTCCATCCCCAGCAGAGTTTTGAGCATTGTCAACTTTTCCGTCTGCGTCATGAGGTCTACCCCCTTCATTTACTCCGCGAGCTTTCTCCCGCGTCTGGTTTTTTCCTCATCCTTCGCAGGAATCGGTTCGGGCTTGGTTTCCTCGGGAATCAGGCCGACAACCAGCCCTTCCGGAGTCATTTTCTCAGCCATTTTTCCACCTCATCAGGCGGACAGCGCAGTCGCGCCATTGTGCAGGTAAATACCCTTCACCTTGTTGTCATAGGCAAAAATGTCATGATAGACGCGATAGTCAAACTTCCAGGCATCAGCCGTCTGGTTGACATCCGGCGAGAAGATACGCGGCACAACATGTTTGGTGACAGCAGTCACGGCAGACGGGTGGATGATCATGAAGTTGATCGGATAACCAGTGGTCGCAGTACCAACATATCCGCCCGCAGTCTGGCCGCTGGTCGAACCATCCTGAAGCGTGATGGCAGTGTAAAAACGAGCCTGGGGGACACGCACAATGCGCATGCCGTCGTAGGTTTCAATCTCGTGGTTAATGCCGCGCTCGTCGTTCATCACGGTACGGGTAACCTTCGCACGCAGGCCGGCATAAGCAGTCTCACTGATAAACAGGATACGGCCTTCATACGGAACTTCGGCTTCGTTCATGTCCTTCTCGGCGGTATCAACCAGGCCGGGGACATCCGTAGTGCCGATAGCAATATCCGCCGCCGTGCCGGTCAGGATACCGGTCTTGCCAGCCAGCGTCGCAAAGCGATACGCATCAATTTCGGGCGCAACCTTGGTGCGAATAAACTCACCAGCCAGAGTACCGAAAGCCATGTCCATGGTCTCTTCGTTGTCCATCGCGTCAACCATGAAAGAGCGGCCACGATCTTTCGTGAGGGTCAGGGTTTCCCACGTGCCGGTAACATCGCCCTTAACGAAACCGGTGTTACGCGCGTAGTTGCCAAGACCGTCCATGCTGGTCTTATACACCTTGACGGTGTTCGCACCCACAAACTGAATACCGGTCGCATCAAGGATTGCCGTGCGGGAACTCTGCTTGTAAACAGCATCCAGCAGCGGCAGGTATTTCTGAGCAAGAGCAAAAGAGTTCGCCATATTAACCAACCTCCAATTTTCAACTCACAGGTAGACCAAAATACTTCCTAAGTTTTGCTTCCTCGCGCTTTTTAGCGTCTTCGTCAGTCGGATTCTCACCTGCAGGAGGTACGGGCGTTTCCTTCAGGATTTTCGCTCTCATCGCCTTTTCAGCGAGAGCATTATGCTTCCGCATAACGGCGAAAACCGAATCAATGTCACCATCTACAAGAGAAGTAGCTGCTTCTTCAGCCAGCGTCGGGTCGTAGCCCTGAGCCAGATACTCAGCGCGGTAAGCATTCAAAAACTTGTCCCGCTTCAAACTCTCCAGTTCGTTCTTGAGCGCTTCCTGTTCCGCAAGACGGTCAGCTTCACGCTGTTCATCTTCGCTCATCTTGCTCTTCAACTGCTTCTTCGCACTCGCCAGTTCACTGGACAACTTGTCGAACTGCACCTTCGGGATATAGCCCTTCAAATCAACAGGCTTGTCCTCTTTCTCTTCAGGCTCATAGTTTTCGAGCAATGCCAGCTTTTCGTCCGCAGTCAGCTCATCTTTGTAGCCGTCAACCTTAGTCCAATCAAACGCCATAATGTAACCTCCTTGCGCTTTTAACGTGCATCTCCGCACTGACCTATATTTGCGAAATTTGTATTCCGCCGTCTCTGGCGGTTTGCGATTTGTTTAACCTCGCTTCTCTGCGAGTGTATATATCAAATGGGTTGCCCCATCTAATATCAGTCAATAACTGGTTCCAACCAGCAACGACAGCGATAATGGCGGGGGAGATCGGGAGCTTCCTCAATCAGATAAACCTTCCCGTTCATCTCTCTGCACTCATGGCAAGTGCGCTCGTCGTCCTCAGCCATGTACCGTACCTTCTCGATTTCTGCATCCTCAAAGGCTCTCAATCGAGCGTCTTCCACGGTAATATCCGTGTACTCCCGCGCCTGGCCAAACCACAACTTTGCCGCCTTGTTCAATGCGGCTCTACGCGCGTTACGGTTCGGAGCGGCCATAAGGGCTTCCATCAAGCGTTCGCGCTTACGCCGAACCTCGTTGTTGTACACGTACTCGGTCACGGGGTTGTACTGCGCCAGCAGCACGCCGACCATCGATGTATAATCAGTGGTATCCCCTTCGCTCTCCGTCTCGACATAAGCCGCTTTGTAGGCTTGCCGCTCAACGCTTTCCAGCATCTTTTCGTGAGTAGACCGCAGCCGGTTGTAGAGATTAACAGTCAAATCATGTGTACTCGCGACGTTCAACTCATCGAACGAAACCGTATTGGCCGCGTTATGGAACTCCGCCGATACGCTCTGCTTCAGCTTTGCAAGCTGTTTATCTGCATACGTAAATGGTGTTTTCATACCGCCTTGTCTCCATCGTTCGTCTCATCGCTAAAGTCCGCCAGCGGTTCACGGTATTCCCATTTCTTGAGGTATTCCGCGCTCTGTGCAGTAACGTCCATCGGGTCGTTAAACAGGCCGCTGGTTGCAATCGCGACTTCGGGATTCAGACCGGCTTCAAGCATGTGCAGCAGGGATTGCGTCTTCGTCAGCAGGTTATCGTGCTGGCGGCGAGTAAACTTGCACTCGACCTCGGACAGCCGCAGACTCACATCGCGAGACTCGCGCATAATCCGCAGCGCCAACCGAAGAAATTCTTTCTCGCTTCGCACGAACAGCAATTCGGTGTCACGCGCACGCATTTCGCATTGACTCCAACCATCGCGGAGGAACACGGCAGCACCGGTGTCCGAAGTGGAGGAACCGCCTTTGGTGGTAGTGGGCATGCCGCAAATCGTCAGCACCTGGTCATACAGGTAGTCCACAAGCGTCTGCGCCTGGGTCTGGTTAAGCTCCTGCGACACCAGCTCCACGTCGGAGTCAACCCCGGGAGAAGACTTGATGCAAATGCCGCCCATCTCGCGCAGCTTGGACATGCCGTCTTCATCGAGTTCGCAATTTTTGAATTTCAAGAAGCTCTGAACAAACTGCTCAATGCCGTCCACGCGGTTGCTCATCAGCGTATTGATTGCATCGAGCAGGGGAAGAGCAGGCTCGAAACTGCCCATCCGCGCCATATTGAGCCTGTATTCAAAGATCGGAATGTCGCCCAGGGAATGGGGCTTCCACACGACAACCACACCGTTCTTCACCTCGAAGTAATGCGTGGTCGTGTAACCGCAATACACGATCTCCCAGTTCGAGCCGTCGATGTCGCGCCGAACGGCACGCACACCCATCATTCGCTTGTGACCAAAACCCGAATGGTATACAACAAAGGTCGAACGGGGGTCGGGAGTATCTATCTCAAACGGACACTCATCCGGTTCATCACTCAAGTCACGATCAGGGAGCACCATTCGATAGCCCACGCCACAGATAGCCATCCAGGTAGCCATCTCTTTGTCGTGACTGGATTTGTCTTCCGAAAACATGTAATCGTTCAGCAGGTTGATTTCATCAGACGTGCGCTGATTGTCCCCTCTCCGAACGTAAGTAACAGGTTCGCCCATGAAGTAGCCACTCACAAACTGAGTAATTTCGGAAGCATGGTTTTCCGCGATCTTATTGCAAATCTCAGGACGAACCTGTTTCTTGCGCGCCAACACAGGCTGTTGCCCGCGCATGTATCGATAGAGATAGTCAATCTGCCAAGCGTTTGTCGTATGAACAGCAAGGGCTTTTTCAAGCACGCGCACAACATTCTCGCGCGTAATGGTATCAACGGAAGTAGTGATTTCGTGTCTACCAAATAGTTCGTGACTCAGCGGATGATCAATGAGAACGTCTTCCGGCATTAACTATCTCCTCTCGATAAAAATAAAAAGAGCATGTCTACTGTTAGGAGGTTCATACGAACCCACATGTCAGTAGACATGCTCTGCGTTAAAAAATGTTCTATTTTCCCATTCGCATTATAGCACAAGCGTAAAATTAACGCAAGTGTTTTTTGAAAATTTTCTCAAAAATGTTAGAATGGCCTTTTCACGAACTCTATCTTCGCCGTTCTATGAAACAGTTCTTCCGCGAGCATGGCCAAGCTGTCCGGCGCGTCATCGTGCAGGTTCTTACCTGTCTGTACGAACATTGTCACTTCTTTCATGAACGCTCTGTATTCTCGCGTCTGATACTTATCTGCCAAAAAGTAGAACTTCTTAATATCCGGCGCATACTGCGTGATTCTGGTTACCTTGTTGCGAGTACTCGGTGTACGTATACTGTACATATTCAGCCGCACACCCAATTTGCGCAATTCCTCGTCCACCTTATCGCAATACTCGGAACCGCCATTGTTGCTTTCCATGCGTACTGTGTTCGGGAGATGCTGCATGTAGCGCCCAATGACAATCGGATAGGTTACTGTCTTATCTCCGCGGTTAAAGATCACATCGGGTATATACACATTCTCGCCGTACACATACGCAAACGGCATCGCCAGACTGTCGCCGCCGCCCCAGGCCACGTCGCACACTGCCACCTTGTCTGGTTCGCCATCCGGCAGCACGCCGTTATAGTAACGCAATTCGTCCTCCGGGAAGAGCAGACCTTCTCGGATGTACGGGCTACCCATGTACTTTGCGTTCCACGTCGCATCGTCGATACTGGCTTTCATGTCCTGATAATACCGAGTATCAAACCCCAGGCCATACTTGTAATTGAAGTTGCTCTCCCCGTCCTCATTAAGAGCCGGGATTACCCGGAACCGGTATCGCGGGTCATCTTGATACTGGTCATGCACTCGCCCCAGCGGGTCATACACGTTCCACCGCGTACCGACCATCAGTTCAAGCGCGCCCATTTTCTTACGGTCTTTCAACTGGTTCAGGTACGCGTCATACTTCGCCTGTAGGCGCAGAGGGTTCAGGCTTTCTTCCAAGTCCTCGATCAAGTCATCGACGTACAGCAGCCCGCCGCTGCCGATCTCAACAGCACCAGTCAGCGTACCACCAATCGAGCGACAGGTCATGGTGGGGAAACGCTTCGAGTGGTTCAGGTCAATCGTCTCGTTCTTCGCGGACGTGTCAACCAGCTTAACAGTGGGGAACACGTCGCCCCACGCATACGTGGTAGAGTCAGTCAGGATGGACAGCAACTCACGGTAAAAGCCGTCTGTCAGTTTGTCGCTGTGTCCGCTCATCACGCTGGCCACGTCAGGCCGGTTGCCCATCAGCCATGTGACAAACATAATGCACATCGTGCTGTTATGGGTAGGAATGAGTTGCCGTCCCACGCAATACATACCACCTTCAACTGTGATACAATTGCCCTGTTCGCCACTGACTCGACAGATTCCGTCAATTCTAACATTCTGACCACACATACCCAAGTACTTATCGGGAATTCTAATCGGGCACTTGCACTTCTCCAAATAGTTCACGAGAACGTAAGTTTCCAACAATTCATCTTCGTTTGTCCATGGATTCACAATCATCCACTCGTGGTTGCCATGACATATGACCTTTTCGCCGTTCGTGAAGCTGACCTCATACTTCATCTCACAAGCCGGATGAATCGCCAGCACCTTGACGAACGAACCGTCCGGAGCAATCACTTCGTCCATCAGACTGAGCGAACCATGCTTCTTCCAACCCTGCCGTGTCAGTACAGGAGTGTCGAACGCCAGGGCTTTGCCGACGCGCGGCGGCATGGACACGCCCAGAAAATCAATCTCCCCGTCGTACAAGTCCTGCAAGTCCTGCACCAGCGGTCTGAGCACGTCGCGACGCGGCAGGTAGAACCGTTTGTCCGGGTCACGCTCATATTCAAGATACTGGATGTACGCGTCAAGATCGACCTGCGCGTCCATTAGCAACGATTTCTTATACTGGCTGTTAAACACACCCTGCTTCTTGTAATCAGAGCATCCGCGCAACCCTCTAGCGATCTCGTTCCGAAACGCCTTGTTCCGGTCATGCGCGCTCTTGTCACCGGCTTTCATCTCACTGTACAGCACGTCCAGCATGTCGCCATACGGCTCAGGTACGGTCGAATGCTTCCGTATCTCTTCCAGGATTTTATCTGTAAGCTTACTCATCTTGTCCTCCACATAAAAAATATCCGCGTAACTAAAAGGGGCTTTAGCTCCCCGCTACGCGAATAGATGCAATTAAAGCATCGGGCACTTTATTTTATTTACGCAACCTCGCCAGCACGACTATACCACGTTGACCGGCTTATGCCAAGTGCTTTACAGCACTCGTTAACGCTCATCTCTCCGTCTTTTTGTTTTTGGAGAAATTTTGAAAACTCGTCCGTTTCGATTCGTTTGCGCCCATCTTTCCAGCCAGGTTTGTTCGCTCTCGCTACCGCCTTACCGGCACTGGTGCGCTCTACGATCATGTCCCGCTCGAACTCGGCAAATGCGAACATCATTGTCACCATCAGCTTGCCCATTGGTGTGTTGTCCGCTCTGCCCATGTTCAGGACATGCACTTCCACCCCACGATCAACCAGGGCTTGTACTGTCTTAGCACCATCAGCGGCAGTGCGTGCAAACCTGTCCAGCTTGGTCACAATCAGGGTATCACCTGCTTGGAGTACGTCCAGCAGCTTGGTAAATTCAGGCCGCTCCATCTTAGTACCAGTGAAGCTGTCAGAGTAAATCTTCTCCGCCCCTGCTTCGGCCAACCGTTCATGCTGGTCTTCAAGACTGTTGCCATACCGTTCCTGTCCCTTGGACGAAACACGCGCATATCCGTAGATCATAATTACAGACCTTCTGGGATGAACTCAGCAACCTTCGAAATAATATCGTCTACAGAATAAACTCCATACTTGTAGAACGTTCGGTACGTCTCGATAACTTCGTTGATGGAACTCATGTCAGTTGCTTCAGGTATCTCACCTCCGCTCATGACTGCTGCTTCCATGGACATGACATCACCGAGTTCAAACCACATTTTCCAATACCGAAAGCACAATTCCATGTGCAATTCAGTTGGATTCTTGATTTTTGCAAGTTCTAATATCCGATCTCTTAACGTGACTTTATATTCCAAGGTTGACACCGCGTATTCACGGAACGCGTCTTCCGCTTGAACACATAGGGGACACAGGCAGGTAATGACCAGGATGAGAGCAACCAGTTTCTTCATGTGAGCATCTTCCTTTCTGTTATTCGATTTCGATAGCACCCTCGATCTTTTTTGCATCACGGGGGACGATCACTATTTTGTAGTCCATTAACCTCAGCATTTCGTTCAGTTTCGAAACGGACACGTTTTTCTGTTTGAAGCGTTCGCTAAGAACGTTACTTTTAACTCCCAGTCTATCGCAAAGAACTGAAGGACGAACTTCCCGAACCTTCATGACTTCTTTCACGGCTTCCATTGCTATCAAGTTTATCAACTCCCTTCGCAAAGTAGTATAGCACGAGGATACAGAGGATGTCAAGATATTTCTGAGATTCTACAGGCGTTTTTATTTTTTCGGCTACTAAAGCGACTCCCCGGCCTGGACGGTAGCCCGGGGAATTCCCCCACGGGTACACCCTGCCC
>ERZ1034928.903-NODE-903-length-12036-cov-3.976463_pt1 | contig 12036 bp, 12 predicted proteins | sample MGYA00520627_ERZ1034928 | MGnify/ENA primary metagenome ERZ1034928 (study PRJEB33766, sample SAMN09781755) | gut metagenome | biome: gut microbiome | host: Homo sapiens | place: Madagascar | study: EMG produced TPA metagenomics assembly of the PRJNA485056 data set... | reverse complement strand
CACGATCGGCTATTACTATTACTGCACGTTCGGAGACCGCGTCATTATCGTTCTTTTAAATCCTTCCACCTGCGAGCAGGGACTTCCAACGATTGACAGCCTGTCCGTAAGCTGCAAAGTAGTATCCGGCGGGAATTCCTATAATAAACTTCTTGAGAACCTTTCCAGTGATCTGGAATGGACAACGAATGGTATTGCAAACCAGCTGAACACCTACTATCTCAGCCAGCCGGATTACTCCGTCGGTCCAACCTTATTTTTATTTATTGTTTACTATGGCACATTGATCTATGCAGTCCTGAGTGTGATCGCATATATCCTGTACATCCGCTTTCCGGTGCTTTCACCAACTTGTCAGAACCTGATCGTATTTGGAAGTCCGAAGAAAATGTTAGAAGAAGCCGAAGAAGAACTTGCAACGCTCCCTCAGCTGGCTACCGAAGATATGTTTATCACCCAGCATTATTTTATCGAGACTTCGCAATACGGAAATGCGATCGTACCGATCAGGGAGATTCTGTGGATCTATAAATATTCCACATTGCACAAATTTCTCTGGTATCACTTCAGCATTTCCTATACGCTTCATATATCAGCGAACAAGCACATTTATATTCACTGCCCGAAAAATATCAAATCCGATATCGATGGTATCATCGATTATCTTTCTGAAGCCAACCATGATATTCTTGTCGGGTTTAATGAAGAGAACCGCCTCAAAGTAGAAGCGGTTCAAGGTAAGCCTCTCCACATCGAAAAGCTTTACGCATTTCTTCGACGCAGGGTCTGACTCGTCTTATTCATGAAGATAAAGAATACTGCTCTCGGGAATACTCAGGTATTCCGGGAGTTTTTCTTTATATACATCCTCAAAAATTTCTTTGGATATTTTCCACCAGACATGATGTTCAAACACAACGACACGTTCAAACGGGTCTTCGAGAATCTGTGGCCTACTGCAGGCAACGACATTTTCCAGTTCGCCGCTCTTTGGATTCCGGTAGTTTTCCAGCTGTTCCTTAGATACCGGATGCATATAATGTGCGCGGATACCAATTGCAGCCGTCTGCTCCGGAATCCGGCCTTTTACCGCAATCTTTGCATTCCAGTCCGGGATGAGCAGATGATGATCATCAAGGATCTCTACATGAACAATATTTTTGCATCCGGTCAGGCGTGCCGCAGCAATCGTTTCCGGATCGGCAAACAGCTCTTTTGTTGTACCATATCCCATCTGATGCCCGCCTTCGATCACAAGCATCCGGTCACAGAACCGGTAAATCTCATCTCTGCTGTGCGTTACCATCAGCACGTCCTTTCCATAAGAACCGAGCAGATCACATAATTCTAACTGCAGCTGCTCTTTTAAATAGGCATCCACTGCGGAAAACGGTTCATCCAGCATCAATACCTCAGGATCGGAGGCAAGAATTCTGGCAAGCGCTACTCTCTGCTGCTGTCCGCCTGACATTGTCCGTGGATACTGGTCTTTCAGCTGATCCACATGCAGAAGCCGCATATAGTACATTGCTTTTTCATGTTCTTCCTTCCGTGTGGTCTTAATCCCTTTATGCTGATTGGAATAATGAATTGCCATTTCCACATTAGCAGATGCAGTCATCCCGGGAAAAAGTGCATAATTCTGGAACAGATAGCCCACTCTTCGGTCCTGTACCTTCATGTTGATCTTCTTTTCCGAATCAAAAAGCACACGCCCGTTTAATACGATCCGTCCCTGATCCGGCGTCTCGATCCCGGCAATACACTTTAACGTCATGCTTTTTCCACAGCCTGATGCACCCAGGATTCCAAGAACTCCATCCGCCGGATCGTTTACAAAATCCACTTTCAGCGTCATATTGGAAAGCTTTTTTTCGATATGCACTTCAAGACTCATGAGCGGCTTCCTCCTTTCCAGTTCATTACGGATACAATGATCAGAGATACTGCCACGAGGATTGCAACGTATTTTCCGGCTCCGGCCATATCTCCCGCTGCCACATCCGTGTAAATAGCCAGAGGAAGCGTTCTGGTCTTACCTGCGATATTTCCTGCGATCATCGCCGTTGCGCCAAATTCCCCAAGTCCCCTTGTAAATGCGAGAATGCCTCCCGCAAGAATTCCCGGTTTTGCCTCTGGGAAAATCACTTTCCAGAATATGGTTCTGTCCTTCATACCAAATGTTCTTGCCGCATAAACAAGGTTTTGATCCACCTGCTCGATCGCACCACGTGCGGAACGGTACATAAGCGGGAATGAGATCACCACCGCTGCAATCACGGCTGCCTGCCATGTAAATACAATCTTACAGGAAAAGACCTGCTGAAGCAGAATTCCAACAGGTCTTTTCGTTCCGAAGATATAAAGCATGAAAAATCCGGCTACCGTTGGCGGAAGTGCCATCGGCAGCGTAAAGATCCCATCGATCAGACCTTTCGCTTTTGCGGACTTCAGACACACAACTCTGCGTGCTGCCCACAGTCCAAGAAAAAAGGTAAAACCGATGGAAACAAGTGCCGTTTTAACGGAAATGAGTACCGGACTCCAGTCCATGTGTATCCTCCTTTACTTCTTCCATGATTATTGTGCAATTGTAAATCCGGCAGCTTCAAACACATTTGCTGCTTTATCCGTCTGCAGGAACGCAAACAGTGCCTGGGCAGCTTCCGGGTTTTGGGCATTTTTCAGCATTCCAACCGGATAAATAACCTTTGTGCAGCTTCCCTCCGGAGCTTCTGCAACAACATCCACCTGATCCGACATAGAAGCAGCATCTGTTGCATAGACAATACCCGCCTGTGCACTTGATGCTGCAACCCAATTTAATACTTCGGTAACGTTTGTTCCAAGGCTTAATTTACCTTCCACCTGATCCCAGAGATCTAAGTTCGTAAGTGCCTCTTTTCCATACTGACCAGCTGGAACACTTTCCGGATCACCGATCGCTACAGACTGCGCATTTACGATATCCTCGAATTTGCTGTATCCTTCTTCACCATGTGGTACGATCAGAACAATCTTATTCTCCAGCATATCTACGATGGATTCATCGTCCATCATGCCTTCATCCTTTAATGCATCCATCTGCTTTGTCGCAGCGGAAAAGAATATGTCCACATCTGCACCTTCTTCGATCTGGGTCTGAAGTTTACCCGAACTGTCGTAAGTTCCCTCTACCTTAACATCTGGATACATCTCATTGAACATTGGAATCAGCTGCTCCTCAAACACCTTCTCCAGACTTGCTGCAGCTGCGATCGTCACAGTTCCCCCGGTCTGGGTTGTCTCGCTTGCTGTTTCTGTTGTATTGTCTCTGGTGCTCTTATCTGTATCATTTGTCTTTGCGTTTCCACAGGCTGCCAGACTTACCGCCGTTACCATTGCAGTACATACTGCCATCCATCTTTTCAATCTCATATTTTTCTCCTTTTCTTTCATTGACATTCGTGAAATTTCTTATCCCGCACAGTTCGAGGTGACTCCTTTTAAGATATCCAGACCATGCATCACAGGATCTATCACATATTCCAGGCATTCCCGGACCGCCTTTGGACTTCCCGGCAGATTGATGATCAGAGTCTTCTTACGGATTCCCGACACGCCTCTCGATAGCATTCCTCTTGGTGTTACCTGCAGGGAGCGATACCGCATCGCCTCCGAAATTCCATCTGCATTCCTTTCAATCACCTTTAAAGTAGCTTCCGGTGTATGATCACGCTCTGAGAATCCAGTTCCGCCCGTTGTAAGGATCAGATCCACCTGGTCTTTGTCACAAAGCATACAAAGAAGATCGGATAAGGTCTGTTCGTCGTCCGGAATTACTTTGGTAAAAGTAACCTGACAGCCAGACTTCTCTGCGATCCCGCAGATGACCTTCCCGCTTATGTCTTCCCGCTCTCCTTTTGATGCAGAATCACTCAGGGTGATGACTGCAGTGCGATACATGCATTGAAATGTGTCTCCTTCTGCAATTGTTCCGCCTTTGACCACTCTGGCAAAAACGCCATTGTGCGGCATAATGCACTCTCCCATTTTCTGAAAGATCGCACAGCCATTATGACACTCTTTCCCGATCTGCGTCAACTCCAGGATCACTTCTCCACAGGAGAATCTGCTTCCAACTGGGAATCTGGTAAAATCATATCCACTTACCACAAGGTTCTCTCCAAATGCCCCGTCTGCAACATCTGCTCCTCTTTTTCGAAAAGCCTCGATTGTTTCATAGGATAAAAGCGAGACCTGCCTGTGCCATTTTCCGGCATGTGCATCTCCCTCGATCCCCCAGTCCTCTATCAACTCTGCTCTGTGTATATTTTCTTTTTGTGTCCCACGTTCCTGACTGGTACACACTGCGATTACTTTTGCCATGTTATCCTCCGATCTGAGCCATGGAATGTTTCTCCAGACCACACACTTTCTGCTCCGATCCAAATTGATGTTCCTTCGGTTTTCTTCTGACAGCATCACGGATCAGATTGAGCAGTTCTTCATCCGTTGCATGCGCTTCCATCGCTTTTTTAAGATCTGTCCCTGCTTCATACTGCAGACAGGTCTTCAGTTGTCCATCTGCCGTCAGCCGGATACGGTTGCAGTCTTTACAAAATGTATGGGTCATTGCGCTGATAAACCCGATTTTCCCCTGAAAACCGGAAAAGCTGTAATATTCTGCCGGTCCGTTTCCCAGCCTCTTCTCATATAAAACAGCAGGTCCGTACTCTGCTTCAAGCAGGTCAAGGATCTGCTGTTTTGTCATGCCTTTTTGTCCTGATGCCGTTCCGATCGGCATCAGTTCAATGAATCGTACCGAAAGCTTCCTGTCGCGTGCCAGAGCTGCAAGCCGGATCAGATCATCCTCATACGGTTCCAGCGGAACACAATTGATCTTGACATTCAAATCAGGAACATTCAAAGCAGAATGGATTCCTTCCAGTACCTGATGCAGGAACGGATATCCTGTAATCTTTGTGAAATGCGCTTCATCCAGTGTATCCAGACTGATGTTTACGCCATCCAGTCCTGCCTGGACCAGTGCAACAAGCTGCTGTTTCAGATAAACACCGTTCGTCGTAATCGTCACGGACTGCATGTGGCATGTTTCTTTTAATGCACCAATCAGATCCGGTACATTGTCCCGAAGAAGCGGTTCTCCTCCCGTCAGTTTGACCTTCCGCACTCCGAGCTGATAAAAAAGGCCGCATAACCGCACGATCTGTTCATCGGACATAGGCTGCACTGCCTTTTTACTGCACTGTTTCTGTTGTTCTGGATTACAGTATGCACAATTCAGATTGCATCTGTCGGTAAGTGAAATACGCACATAATCGATTGTCCGGTTATACTGATCTTTCATAAACGCCTGATTTTCCGCCTTCCTTTTTCAGAAGATGTACCTCTGTAATCTCCATTCCACGGTCGATTGCTTTGCACATATCATAAATCGTCAGAAGTGCTGTATTTACTCCCATAAGTGCTTCCATCTCAACTCCGGTCTTTCCCGAAACCTTCACTGTGCAGATTGCTTCTATCCTGCCATGTTCTTCATCGATCACAAAATCTACCGATGCCTTATTCAGACAAAGCGGGTGACACATCGGGATCAGAGCTGCCGTCTGTTTTGTCCCCATGATTCCCGCAACTCTTGCGACCCCGAGCACGTCTCCTTTTTTAGCTGTTTTCTGAACGATTGCATCCATCACCGCCCGATTAACCTTGATGATTCCGCTGGCTGTTGCAACCCGTTCCGTAATCTCCTTTTCAGAGACGTCTACCATAACAGCATTCCCCTGTTGATCAAAATGATTAAGACCCGCCATTTGTTCTCCTTTCTATTTTCCAAAAGAGCAGTCCGGATAACGGCATTCGCTGCATCCAAGACAAAGGCCTCCATGTCCCAGCACATAAAAATCCTCTGCTTTTATCCTCGTCTTCGTTGCAATCCTTGGAAGCATAATATCAAAAATCGTGCTTTTCGCATACATCACGCATCCGGGCAGACCGATCACCGGTGTTCCGTCTTCAAAATAACTCAAAAGGAACATCGCTCCCGGAAGAACCGGTGCTCCATACGTGATGATCCTGGCTCCACTGGCTTTGATCGCTCCCGGTGTTTTATCATCCGGATCCACACTCATTCCTCCGGTACAAAGGATCATATCCAGTCCCTGCGCTTTCATCTCACCGATCAGCTTTGTGATCTGTGCATCATCGTCTCCCGGATATTCATGTGCCACAACCTGGATTCCATATGCCGCAAGCTTATCGATCACCACATCGGAAAAGGTATCTTGTATCAGTCCCTTTTTTACCTCATTACCGGTTGTGATCAGTCCTGCTGTTTTCATCTGATATGGAATCACATTCAGAATCGGCTTATCACCTGCAGCCTTTTTGGCTTCTTCCATCTTTGTCTTTTCAATGACAAGCGGAATAATACGGGTCCCGGCAAGTTTATCTCCTTTTTTGACAGGTGTATACGAATGTCTTGTAGCGATCATCATATGCCCAAGCGAATTCACAGCATACAGCTTCTCTACATCGATCTGAAGCATGCCATCACATTCCGCCGTGATCTCGATCTTGCCCTCTTTCGGCTGACCCGAAGTCACATTCTCCCCGGAGCAGATCTCTCTTAGATATTCAACAGCCTCATCCTCATGAAGCATATTCTCATCCTTTTCCCAGACATAAAGATTTTCTTTTCCCATGGAAAGAAGTACCGGAATATCCTCCGGTGTAACAATATGCCCTTTTCGGAATCTGGCATCCTTTGTGACACCACGAATGATCTGCGTCATATCATGGCACAGCACATGTCCCACTGCATCTTCTGTTTTTACAAGCTTCATGTTATCAACTCCTACTCCATTCGTAATACCTGTTTTGCTTCCGCAGTCCTACATCATAACCAGGTATACGGTAGCAACGGAAATAACGATCTGAATGATCGCAAAACGAAATACAACCTGCGCATTTGACCACTCCATCTTTTTTCTTGCATGATCATGCAGCGGAGTCGTTGTATTCTTCAGGATATGTATTTTCAGGTAACGTAAAAGTGCCAGCTTGATCAGTCCAAGACCGCCATCCACAATGAGTACCGCTGCAACCAGCAGATAAAGAAGCGGACTGCCTGTCTTTAATACCGCAATTGCAATAAAAATTCCCATTGCCCTGGAGCCGGCGTCTCCCATTAAAAGTTTACTTGGTGTTGCATTATACCAGAGATATCCAAGCAGACATACTGCAAATAACAGGATACAGTAATTAAATCCATCCTGGATTCCAAGCACATTATCGATCACAAAAATGGTCATGATCGTGATGATCGTTAAAGTTCCGGAAAGACCATCTACTCCGTCCGAACAGTTTGTAACATTAATGGATGCCCATACAAGGATCACCGTAAGGATTGCAAAAACTACTGGTGGAATTGTGACAGAACCACCAAAAATTGCGAAATTGATGACCGAACTGTTGTAATGCAGGTATACAACGGCTACCACAACCGCTACTACAAAGTCCAAAAATCCTTTCAGATACTCTCCCCATGGCTTCTCTGCTGCGTCATCAAAATATCCGGTCAGCATCTCTACTACGATCAGACACAGATAAATGCCGATCTCCAGATTGACCTGCGCAAAAAGAACTGCTGCGATCACAAATGTAAATACAAAAATAATACCTGCCCCTCTTGGTTTTCCGGCGGAAAGCTTACCGTCGTGCGCAAATTTGCGCCCCATGTCCTTTGGCAGATACTGATTTAATCTGGCAATGGCAATACATGTAATTGCAAAAGCAAACAGTATGCCAATAAATGCTACGATCGAGAGGTCGAAAGCCCCTGTGAAATTGATCATTTCTAATCCTCCTCAATATACATAAAAATTCACTCATTCATTATATTAGCACCCCGGCGAAAAGTAAAGTATGCTTTTTTTTACAAAAGACTTGCAAAATCTTTTTTTTGTGGTATTATGTACTCACACGCTTTAAAGCGTCGAAGCGTTGAAGCACTAAATCTCTGTCATGGCAGATGTCGGACGCTGCGATTACAAACATGACATTATTGACAAAAAAGACAGTGTCATCGATATGGTGCGCGTAGCCACATATGTACATCAGATGCCGACTGCGATCGAAATGATCGAAGATGCCAAGGCAAAAGGTTATGAAGTCACCTGTAATATTATGGCAGTCAGCAATGCCAAAGAATCCGATATCGACCAGGCTCTGGAAATGGTCGGTCAAAGCCCTGCCGATGGTATCTATATTGTTGACAGTTACGGTTCCCTTTATCCGGAACAGATCCGTGCCATTTCTGATAAATATATGGATGTTGCGGAAAAATACAATAAATACATCGGAATGCATGCTCACAACAACCAGCAGCTTGCTTTTGCCAATACCATTGAAGCAGCTGCACGCGGGGTAAGCTATCTTGATGCAACCATGATGTCTATGGGACGCGGCGCCGGCAACTGTGCAATGGAACTTCTGATCAGCTTCCTGAAGAATCCGAAATACAATATTTTCCCGGTACTGAAATTTATCGAAGAACATATGCTTCCTCTGAAAGCAGAAGGCATTGCCTGGGGTTATGACATCCCTTACCTTCTGACCGGTCGTCTGAACCAGCATCCATCCGCTGCCATCGACTATACCAAAGCGGGGCGCACTGATTATGCAGACTTCTACGCAGATCTTCTGGACAAATAATCACATCCTTTATAAAAGCAGTAAAAAAGAAGGCAGATTTTTAAATCCGCCTTCTTTTTTACTGATCCATATATTTGTCCAGCTGATGTGAATAATCAATTACCTGTTCCAGCATATCTTTTGCCTGTTTTGAACTTACCTTGTTACTCTCTGTGATTCCGGTTGCTTCCTCACTGCTTGCCGTAATCTGCTGGCTTGCTGCGGAAAGCTGGCTGATACTGTCCACAATCGCATTATTGGAATTCATAAGCTCTGACATCATGGAATCAATACTTCCCATCTCATTGTTCAATTCCTGCATATTCTGATTAATACGTTCGAAATCTTTGGAGGCATCTCCGATCAGGTTTGTCTGTTCCTCGGTCACCGTAAGAGAATCCTGAATCGATTCTGACGCTTCTGCAGAGTATGCACTCAGTTCTCCGACGATCTCCGTAATGCTTTCTGTCGAATTCTTCGTCTGTTCAGCAAGCTGGCGGATCTGATCTGCTACTACTGCAAAGCCTTTTCCTGCCTCCCCTGCTCGGGCAGCTTCGATAGAAGCATTCAATGCAAGAAGGTTGGTCTGACTTGAAATATCCAGGATCATATCCGTAATTGCCTTAACATCCTCTGTCTTCTTCTGAAGCTTCTCCATGGAAGCAACTACCTTGGAGTTTGTCACTGCAATATGATCCGAATGCTGGCTGAGTTCTTCCATGGTCTTTAAACTTTCCTTCACCGTCTCCATGGATTCTGTTGCCTTATCTGCTGCATTCTTCGTGCGTCCTGCTGCATCCTGGATGGAATCCTGGATCGTCTGTGTCATAACAGTCTGGTTCTGGATGTTATCTGCAGTACTCTGTGTACCGGAAGTGATCTCTCCAACAATGTTATTAATATTCTGAGCGGAATCATACAGATGATCGATTACAACATCGGTCTCTTTTGTCTTGTCCTGAACTCCTTTTGCAATCGCGAGGACATCTTTCATGATAATTCCCTGAATCTCTTTCTCATCCTCCATGGAATGCATGGCATCATGATTAAATCTCCAGGAAATCCGTGTTGCCCTGGTCAGTGAAAACAACGCTACCATCAAAATCCCATATGCAAGTATCTCCTCTGGCAGTCCATTCGAGGTATTCTGAATTCCGGCTGCCACAAGGATCGTACGGACTGTAGCTACAATTCCACAGGTAATACACGACAGATCCATCTGTTTGCAATTATTATACATGAGCGTTGCCATAAATAAAGGCATTGCTAAAAATAACGTACTATAGTTATAATTCAGGAAAATTGAAAAAGTATATACAATTCCAAACTGAATGATACAGAGGAAATGTAGTCTGTCATTTCCAGGATCTTTAAGGAAAAATCCGAACTGTACCACTTCTCCTGCAACAATAACCGCAATCCATGTCAAAATAACTGCACCGATTCCTCTGGTCAAAATCAGGGAACCTGCATTGATCAGGCACCCCATTTCCAATATCAATTCGATCAGGATCACCATCCGGTTTGCCCGCCTGATCTTAGGTGCTTTCTCCCTGTAAATTCTTGATTCAATCTTCTCTCTTAGCTGCTGTACTCTCTGTTCGCCCGACATGCTTCTCTCATTATCCATATTCATACCTCGCCTCTGGTCTGTATCTTATGTACCACTTCTATGCTTATTGTACTCTCAGAAAGAAGAAAATTCAATCTCTTCCTCTGCGATCTTATAGTTCTCTTCCGAATGCTCCATTTCCTTGGAAAAAATGCGTACGACGTCAATCCGGTCGGCTCTGTCATAATGCCCATTCTGCTTCCGGTAACGGAGTGCATCCATATCACGTATGATCTTCGTATAAGTCACTGCAAGCCTTGCCCTTGTAAGGAAATTATAATCATAGATCGTACGGAGCAGATACCGGTAATTAAAATATACCAGCAGATGCTCATAATCACGCTCTACACAATCCCCTGAGGCTAACCACTGCTTCATGCCCTGAAGATATGCTTCTTCGTTCTGACCTGCAAGTTCATTTTTCACACCACGCCATTCTGCATTTAAGATATCCATCTGCTCAAGCATATAGATCCTGTCCTGATACCGTTCAAAAGAATCCATGCTTTCTTCAGCCGGCATATGCTGATCCACTTCCACCATCTGGTAATCGATCTGCTCTGTATTCCAGTCCGGATCATCCAGATCCTGTCTGCTGATCACATCCTGCACGTTCCCTGCATATTCCAGATAATGATCCATGCGTTCCCAGATTGTAAACCTCCGGTCCTGAAGGATCTCAAAAGTCTTTTTCTGCGCATACTCTAAGAAACGATACCAGCTGAGATCCGCTTCGTCTTCCTCCTCATCGCATTCCTCCGAGGTCATCGGAAGTTCTACCAGGGTGATCGGTTCTTCCTTCTCAAATACCATTCTTCCAGCTTCCACACAGGAAAGTCCCAGACATTTCTGCATGACACTGCCATATGTGATCGTTGTCCTTGGATACTCCGTGCACACCTCGCTGAGTGCCACTTCCCCGTATGCACTGCAGATGTCACACAGGTTCTTTTCATCGAGAAAAGGGCATCTTCCATGCGGATCGAGCCTTAAACCATACTCGCCGTCCTCTGTGGTGAACACGTTCTTACGAAACCGCTCTCCAAGTTCTCCTTCCAGTCCGTAATAATATCCATAGGTATCTTCATCGATATCGATTTCCCAGCCTATACAGCAGCTGTCTGTACATTGATCTGCAATACAGGAAAAGTCCTCATAAAAATCCGGTATTCGTAAAATCATCCTTCTGCACCACTTTCCTTATTATAATTATATAATTCTGCCTGCTGTCTGTGTTCCTGCTGCCTCTGTTCGTGCTGTCTGTGTCTCCGCTCAAGTTCCTGTCTGAGCAGCCGGTCATACTCATCCTCTGTTCCTTTGAAATAATTACATCCGATGTAACCGACACACCACACAAGTCCCGCAACCGTCGTAGACAATACGATTTTAACAATACAGGAAACAAGAAGCCTTACGCTTAACGTACCTGTTCCATAAGCATACATCAAAAGCCGGACCGGTTTTACTAACATCAGCCAGCCACCAATATATATGGAAGCAAACACACCGAAAATATAGCATGCCGCCGCCAGAATGACTTTCCATCTCTTTTTCATCACAGTCTCTCCCAAACTCCTGATTCTATGTCGTGCGATCCTCTGCACGACGCCCATTCACAAAAAGCATATGGTATTATAGCATAATTTCGTACCTTCAACAAGATAAACGGTCAGGTACTATTCACCTTCTTTTCACAGGTGTACCGGCGCATTTATGAAAATTTCTTAATT
>ERZ1034928.900-NODE-900-length-12054-cov-3.451954_pt1 | contig 12054 bp, 20 predicted proteins | sample MGYA00520627_ERZ1034928 | MGnify/ENA primary metagenome ERZ1034928 (study PRJEB33766, sample SAMN09781755) | gut metagenome | biome: gut microbiome | host: Homo sapiens | place: Madagascar | study: EMG produced TPA metagenomics assembly of the PRJNA485056 data set... | reverse complement strand
ATGTTCTATCCATCAAATCGGTATCGCAAAAACTGTTATATCCAAATTCAATTTTGTACTCTTTATCCTTAATTTTTAATGTCATCATATTATTTTCAATCCTTTCCCCATTTTTTCATGGAAAGGAGGGGATTGCTCCCCTCGCTTTTACTTACTCTGTCGGTTCTCAGCCACCTGCTTTTGATACTGTAAATGTACCATTATTATTGTCCACAACAGTAAGCTCATCAGTAACCTTTTTGGCCGCAGTATTTGGAATTACTGTTACAGACATTTCCAAAATCTCATCTACACCGCCAACATCTGTTGGTGTTGCCATTGCCTGCCCAACATAAGCGTACTTTGCAACGCTTCCAACACCATCCGTACCGTACAGGTGAATAATGTCAAGTTTCTTTGTGCCTAACTCGTCAATGTCGTCCAGATACTCCTTTTCAAGGTTTCCGGTAATTTCCTTACTGTCGGACGTTTTGATACCCATTTCAAAGGTCTGCGCATCGTCCTCGAAAGTGGTACTCTCAACCGTATTTGGTGCAGACACCGGCGCCGGAATTGACTTAGCCTTTACCAAAAGATTATAGGTTCCGGCCCATTCACCGTCAGAAGTATGTTCTTTGTAAATAACTCTTGCTAAATAACTGGTTGAAGCCATTTACTTTTTCCTCCTTTTTGCAATAAAAAAGAGCCTCCATGGACTCTTTATCAACAGTTACAGTGTATCGTTTTCCCCGATTGCGCGCCGGAATCTGGCTGTACATCGGTGTGTATCTTTTGTATCTTCAAAGCTCGGCATTGATGTAGCGCCGAATCTCATTCTCTTCATAATCTGCATGACCTCTGCCATTACGGCTTTTGCATTGGACTGTGATTTATTGTCCGTAACATCAATCTGAAATGTGAAAAGTCCTGCATTGACGGATTCTCCTTCTAAATCCTGGGCTTCCTCCATTGCCGGAAGCAACTGAACATACACAAAAGGAAAAACCGCCGGAGTATCGCTACTCCCGACGGCTGAAAAATTTTTATCTGTCATGCTGTATTTTGTCTTTAGCTTAGCAGGAAATTCGTTTTTGATTCGCGAAAATACCATACTGCCAATCTGCGTTGTCCATCCGACACCCATATGTCGTCTCACCTACCTAATTTTCAAATACTTCTTTTGCCGTCTTAACAACAGTACGCATTATGGCCATATCTGCCTTGTACATTGGCATTGTAGCTTTTGTACCATGTGTAAGTACCAAATCTCCATTATCCGCATAATAACCCCAAACTTGCTGCGAACCATGCCCCATACCGTATGTTCCGATAAGGAATCCATTTTCCGGCCCTTTGGGGTGCGGGCTTGAACCTACCGCCCCATTGCGTTTAACACCGGCGCCAAATTCAATAAACAGCACTTCCCGGCCTTCCAGAATCAGTGTAGCCTGCGACAGTCCAATAAGCGAATCCACTTTCACATAGGTTCTATGCTCTGTATTAGAACCGCTCTGGATACCTTTTTTATCGTATGTATAACTTGCTTTTGATATATTTTTTTCAACAACTGGTATCCCTTTTTCTGCAAGCCTGCGGACAAATTCATCCATCTTATCCGGCAAAGTATTCTTGTAATCCAGTAATTGCCTTTTAAGCTCATTAAGCCCTTTCACTGACAGCTCCGCTTTAAACACCTTTTTTGCCATGCCATCTTACCTCGTAATTCGTTTCAGGACGTATTTCACCATGTTTAGTGATGGTTTTACCGAAACAACCCGGAAATCGGCTGTATTCGGGTCTACAAGCGTTTCTCCAGTGTCTTTATAGCCCGGTTCATTCTGATACCAAATCAGTGATGTTTCATCAATCGGTATCTCTCCTTTTGACATAATCAAAATGGCGTCATACTGGGAAACATCAAGTCCAAATTCTGCCGGTTGCGCTTCGCCACTACTCATGGCAATATTGCCCCAAAACTCTACCGGAAGATTGTACCCTACTTCTGTCTCACCCGTTTCCAGTGGGATTTTGTTTCCATCCCCATCTTCATAGTAGATAATATTTCCCGCTTCGTCTCTTTCGTAAATCGGATTCTGGGCCCCCTGCAACGAATAGAACATTTTGGATTTGTTGCTTTGCAGCGTCATCATTTTAGGGACACTCTCTTGTTATACTGCGCTGTGCTGATACCCAGTAAAACACCCAGAAACGTATCTACTGCTGTAATTGTGCCCACAACCTGCTCCCCATAAGGTAATCCCCAGATACCGGCAAGGGCAAAGTACAAAGTGCCTAACGCCGGAAGAAGATACATTGCAATCCATTTTAGAATGTCATATGTCTTATCGCTCATCGCCATTGCATTTACCTCCATTCTTTTTCAAATGCAGTTCCTGAATTTCATCCCGCATTTTTGTTACCATTCCATTGCCCCCAAGTTCATGGTATGCTTCATACATTTCCATGAAGTTCTGGTAAGCATATGAAGGAATATCCCCTAATCGAACATACTTATCATGATATTCGATAAGCTGAACTCTAAGCAAAAGCATAGTTCCTTTACCGTTTGCGTCCCTGTCTTTTTTTTGCTCTTTTAAAAGCCACACAAGATACCCCAAAAAGGACGTAAGAACAATCGGCAGTGCAACCATGTATGTCTGCATCAAAAAATCCATAGCTTTAACCTTTCCGCAATTTTTTGTTCCTTGCCCCACCACCGCATTATGCAACGGAACGCCCTGCGCCATATCGACACGCACAATCTTCTAAAAGTGTGATAATGGAACAATTCCCGCAAACAGTTTGTTACGGTCTATCCATGTTCTGCTCGTAGAATTTTCTGAATGGCTTGTCTCATGCGGTGCTCCAAAATGAGCAAAATCATATTCCGAAATGTTATAAATCTGCGATTTGAATTTTTGCAAATCCGCTTCAATGCTTTCATCGGAGTACGATTCTTCCCTGTATCTTCTGGCCGATACCACCTCTTCGACAACTTTGTTAACAATGACTGCAACCCTTTCCGGACTAAATGTAGGTTGGTCTTTATACAGTGTTGTCAAATCGGAAATCACCATGTCAGCAACCGTCACAGTCATTGTTACCACCCGCCTTTACAATAAGGTTTGAATCAGAATCTTTTTTAATTCCGCCCCTGTAATCTGTTCCGCCCCTGCAATCCCACTTCGTGCAGCCAGTTCCCGTAATTCCGCCGTTGACATGCGGTTGATTTCCGTCTTTGTATACGTTCCATCTGACTTTGCCTTCTCAATCAGCGGGACCCTCTGCTTATTATTTTTACTTGCAAGCTCTTCCAATCGTTGCCTTGTAACGGTCATCCCGTCACGAGGGAATGTGTTTCCCTCGTAATACGGGTAATCGTTGTCCTGCAAATCAGTAAAGTATCTGATTACTTTATACATTCCATCACGCTCCTGCGCTTACTGTCACTGCACACGTTGCCGTTGCGGTTCCTGCCTTTGCTGTAATGTTGGCGGTTCCAGCAGCTTTGCCTGTCACCACGCCATTTTCAACGGTCGCATAGGTTGGTGCGCTAGATTCCCATGTTACAGCTGTTCCTACCGGCGCTACAGTCGCTGTAAGAGTAATCTTTCCATCAACAGGGACTTCCGCAGTTGACTTATCGAGGGAAAGGTGAACGCTTGGTGTGGATCCGATGGTTCCGACAACCACTCCATCGATTCTCTCCGCAAACAGCGCAATGCCGCAAACAACAACATCAGATACCGTCATGTTGGTATAATCCGGGGTCTCGTGGATTCCAATAAGTCCGGTTTGGTCGGATGTAAAGTTGAAAGCTTCGCCCAGGTCTGCGCCATTAACCGGAATGTAATACAGTACCAGGTTGTCCTTTGCGGTTGCGTAGATTTTACCTTTTGGAACAGAGCTGTTGAAAATAACAGTGCCCAGTCCCAAGAAGTCTTCTACATAGGTGAGTCCAAATGCAGTCTGCAACGTAATGTTTGCAGATGCCAGATAATCCGCTACATCCAGAGGATTCATGAAATATACCGCCTGAATATCATCATCCTCAAATAATACCTGTAACTGGCCCCATGCCTGCGCTAAGGTCGCCTGGAAATCCGTTCCGTTAGCTCTTCCGGTTCCTGTTGCAATAAAATCGAAAAAGCCCTTTCTAATGCCCTTCTGCACATCTTTCAGCATCCGGTCAGTAGTCATAAGGACTGCCTGCTCATAACCCTTTTCGTGGATTGCTTCTGCGGAGGTTGCCTTTCTCCACTTCTCCAGTACGATTTCTGCAAAGTTTACCGGAACAGTCTGGTACTTGGAAAGCGGAATCAGCTCTCCTTCTGGTACTTTTCCATCCTGAAGAACACCTGTTGCCTTATAGGCTTTCAGCACGGTTCCCGCCGCCTTTGGAATCTTTCTGGTAACGCCCAGAGCCTCCATCAGCTTCTTAATGCTTTCTCCAAATCTGTAGGTAAACTCAATCTCCCTCGCCTTCACAAGGTCTGCGCTCTTAATTAAATTTGTCTCTGCTGCCATTAAATAGTCCCTCCATTAAAATAAATGCTGATTCTGCGCGATAGCCTGAATTCTTTCCATTCTGTCCGGAATAGCCATAATCTGCTCTTTACTCATGGAAGAATACTGGCCCGCATTGGCCTGTGGTCTGGATTTCAGCCATTCAGCCTGTGCTTCTTTTACTGCCGCCTTTTTTTCGTTTTCGATAATCAAAGCGATTGCGTTATGGTCAGCTTCGGAAACCGCTTCAATCAACGTCTCAACTGTTTTCTCATTTGCGATTGCCTTGTAAGCTGCTACAGCTTTGTTGTGGTTCAGTTCCTTCCGGAGGTTTTCAAGTTCCTCCTCCCGGTTTTTCTCAGCTTCCGCTTTTGCTTCCGCTTCCTGCTCCTCTGCTGTAAGCTTTGCCCTTAACTGCCGCTTCATTTCCGCCTCTGATTTACTCAGCTTGTCATTCGCGGCCTTATACTTGTCTCTGTCCGCATTTGCCTGCGCAAGCTGCGCCATCAGTTCATCCAGTGTCGGCTTGTTATCTGCAGCCTGATTTGCGCCGGTATCGGTTGTTGATTCCCCAGTTGCTACATTGGTTGTTTTGGTCTCTTCTGCCATGTTATTTACCTCTTTCTTTCTGCGAATTTTTACGTGCTTCTCTGCACACCTGCGTGATTAACGTCATTCTCTTGACGAAATAAAAAAGAGACATGGGTTTCGCCACATCTCTGATTTTTAAAAATATTTAATTGTGCATCGGCATCCGATAATTTCCTTTGCCTCTGCCCCCATACTGGTATCTTTCGGAAACATCATCAGCGAATTTCCCACCATAAATGCCTCTTCTATGCCAATCACTGTGCCACCTACTTGACGGTGCGTTTTCCTCTCTCTGCTGTCCCTTATGTCCACCCATCGTTTCCGTGTTTTTCCGTTTGCCACTGCCTCCTTAAATTCCAGATAATTCAAAACTGTATTAGCTTCATTTTCTGCAGCAAACATGGCCCGGTCATTGGACATATAATATTCATCATCGATATTATCCAGAGTTGACCGCACAATATCATCGGCAAACTCTTTGCTGTATTCCTCCAGATATGAATTTATCTCTTGCACATAGGAATCCATCATAACCCTGTCTTTGGTCAAATCCTCCACCATTGACTTGATGGAATCCATATACCGTTTGGCCACTGTAGCGGTAACATTCATATAGTTGATTTCAATACTGTAGTCCCTATACAGAGACAACAATGTAAACATAAACAGCATTACGCCTTCCAGCTCTTCTGAAAGTTTTTCTTTTGTTCAGCAGTCAATTCCATGGTGTCAAAATACTCTTTATAAGGAACAGCTCTTTTCTTCTCTTTTATGACATTAAGTTCGTCTATTCCTATCTCCATGCTCTCTCACCGCCTGTTATTCCGTCTTTTCTGCCGTTACTGCAAGCTGTGGCGAATTACTGGTTTGGTCGCTGTAATCCTGCTCCATGCGGTCTGAATTTGGAGTAGATTCTCCTTCTCCGCCAACCGCCATATTATTGGTCTCCTGTGTGTTAAAAATGCTGTCCTGATACCTTTCAATCAGTTCCTTGCTATCCTCCCAGACCTGTGCCACATCCTCAAACGCATTCATTGCTTTTAAAGCGTGAAGTCCGTTAATTCCATGGCTTACTGCTGTAGCAAAGAAGTTTACCTTTGTTGTCAGTTCAAATGATTTAGACCGCTTTACACTCGGCTTTAAATCGGAATATTTAAGTTTCAACAAAGGACTGTCTGCCGGAACATATGGGCAAATCTGTATTGCTCTCAATGCAACCTTGATTTCCTCCATCTTGCAGGTTTCCATGATGTTCTGCTGGCGCTGTGCTTCCGTTTCTGCCACACTCCAACCAGTTGCCGAATCCATGGCAATACCAGTAGAACCTCCGGAATTGTCATTTCTGCTCGGCACATTGCATTTCTGTAAAATCAAAGCACGTTTTGCCAGAATATTATTAAGCATCCCGCTATAGTCATATCCGATAGAAAGCGGTTTGATAAATGGCGTCTTACCATCCGGCGTTGTTTGCGTAATTATCCAGTCATTTGTTTTTGGTTTTGCGTCCTCTTCGGAGATACTCCCATCTTCGTTTTTAATCTGTCTTTTAGGAAAATCAACATCGTTGCCATGCCATATTGCCTGTGTCTCTTGGTCTACATCGTTAGCCAAATCACTGACCATCAGATTCAACGCATCCATTTCCGGTATTTGACGTTCAAAGCATCCCAGCCTGTCATAAGAACGTATCCATTCAATAATTGGAATCGCACCTAATGGATTCTCTTCCCCGCTCCGCGCCACATGTTCAAATCCACGCAGTTCAAATCTCTGGTTTTTTGTAAACGCAGTAATGTGCTTCATTCCTTCGTCATCAATGCAGTACATAACGCCAATCATAGGACGCTTGTCCGCATAATAGGATGAATACACAACAAATGCATTGGTCGGTTCCAAGCTCTCAACTTTAAAATAGCTTCCGCCGTTTTCGATATCCTCTTTGTCTGTGTTTATGTCGATGTATGTATATCCCAGGCAACTGATTTCCACATTCCGGGCAAGATGCTGCGTCTTTTTTCGTATGCCTTCCGATTCGTAACAGCTATTCAGAATCGATATTGCTTCTGTGATTTCTGAATTGCCTTCCTTTTCTTCCCCTCGCTGTACAATAGTAATTGGGCTGCCCCAATGATAGGATGTTTTGAAATCGGTAATTTCATTAGCCACATTGTCATTGGTTTGTACATTGATATCCGGCCTGTATGTTTTGGTGCGTTCTATCGGTTGCAAGCCTTTTTCATAATTGTCGAGGAATGTAATCCTGGTCGCATTGGTTTCATGGTTCGGAAATACTTTCTGCAAAATCGGTATGATGTTGTCCTTCGTCACATACGGTTCATATGTGGTTAGCTTAATTCTTCCAATCTGCTGCATAAAGTACTCCTCTTTAATAAAAAGTCATTCCGCTTGTGCAGTTCCGTGGTGGAATGTTCTTTTTCTCTGTTTCGCCGGTATCGACATGATACACAATCCGATTATTGCACTTTTTACAATTCGCGATTACATTTATACTTGACCGCCCATCCCATACAGCAACCTTCCGGCCGCAACGTGGGCAGTATATTGTTTTAGGTTCTGCCATACTTTCCTCATTTCTTGCATCAAAAAAACACCATCATTTCTGACGGTGCCTTTTCGGGAGAATGTTATGTGAATAATGTGAACACTACAATTTTTGTTTCTTATCTACTATGTATAATACCACACGAAATTTTAACATTCTATATGAAATTATATGCAATATTATGCACATTACTGCACGTTTTCAAGGTATTCCATTCCATACAGCTTTTCAAATATCTTCAGAGCTCTTCCATGTATACTGAATACTTTCCGTATGCTCCAATTCGTTTTCTCGGCAATGTTTTCAAATGTGTTTTGTCCTACATATCGCAGTGAAAGAATATGGTAACAATCATCGTCTGCAATACCATCTATTTGGGCAATAATATGTTTTCGCTTATCTACAAACGTATCTATCAATTCATCTGTCTCGCGCTCCATATCAACAATCTTAGATACCACTGTTGCCATTTGGTCTTTATCTTTAGAAGTTTGTACCCGCTCCCCGTCATTCGACACAGCAACACTGCACGCCATTGTCTTTAACTGGTAAATCTCCGATAATTTGTTCTGTATCTGTTTATCGATTCTGCCAATCTGTGAAAGGTAACTTTTGGTGTCCATATCAATGCCTCCTTTATATCGGGCTTGCCATGATGATTGTTTGTTTTTTTCTTTCCCCTCTTTGTATTCTCAACGCAAAGTTTGAGAATACATCCGGAACATCATCCAACTGTTTCTTCCCACTTACCGAATACTGTTTTAAGAGTGACATCATTACACCATACGGCTCCTTGGGTGTATACTGAGATCTATCCTTAAAAATCACATTTTGTAAAATCCAACTAGAACACTGAAAAATCCTTGCCTCTTTGTTTGTTTCCGTCGGCCTGCTTGTGATATTACATATCCACCCTTTTTCATGCACACGCTTGTCTACCTCCATTGCCACTCTATCGCCACCAGCATTGCTTTCAAATTCACAACTTTGTACTTCATTATTCACAAGTACATTGGCAGCATTTTCATATTGCATTTCATAATCTGCGGTATTATCACACACGCAATCCACGCAATACCACTCTCCATCATATTTCTGTAATATTGGCATAACAAAGTAGTCTGTTCCTTTGCCCTTTGTATCGCATTGCGCTGTGGTAATTTCCGGTTCTCCGTGTGGCAACGTAAGGTATCTTCGGATTTTATCTTCTGGGAACAATAATCCCTCACGTTCAATCGGTTCTTGCTTAAAAAGGCATTTGTAGGAAATATCGTCCATAAGGTGTGCTTGGTCATTGAAAAATGCAACTGTAAAGCCTTGGTATTCATAATCAAAATTACTTTTTCCTGTTATTGGGTCAATATCAGGCATGGCAATAACTTTTACTCTTGGATTGCCCTCGTACATCTGAATAACTCTGCCTATCGTGTCTCCGCAACTCCACCTCGTAGCATTTATTATTTCTTTGCAAGGTTTATCTCCACTATCCATTGTTTTTCGTTGCCTTGCATCTACCGTATATGCTCCCCATAACTTTTCAAGATACGTCTTATTTAATGCTTCTTCCAATTTACCAATCATATCGTCAATCAAAAGAAACTTACTCGCCCTTACCTTACCTGCATTTTCTGAGCCTACAGAAGCTGTCTGTAATGACGGAAACGGTTTATATGGCCCGATATTGAACTGCTGCATTTTGGCATTTGTACTTGTAATTGATAAATCCGGGAAAATCTCATTCCATGTGTACTCCAAACTATCCGACACCATTTGATATACACCGTCATAGTACATTCGTGTAATATCACCACTATGGGAATAGAAAAGATTGTAGTCTTTTGGATACCAACCAATAACTGCTGAATTAAAAAATTTAAGCAGGGTCGTTTTTCCTGTTCCGGGCGGCATAGACACACATATAATGTCGTATTTATCATCTATCGCCCCTTGATATGCTTTTATGAGGTCGAATTTATGAAATTGCCTGCGCTTTGGCATATAAAAGCGTTCTTTTGGTTCCCTTTTCTTTTCAAGATACAAAAGATAGCTGTCAAGCACCTTATTCTGAGCTTCCGTTTTCAATATCTCATAGTGCTTATCCAAAATATCATACCAGGTCTTGTTAGCAAAAGCGTACTTTTCCAACTTCCAAATACTATCTCCAGTAGTATAACGCACATACTCCTCAATCAGCTCTTTTGCCCTTTTTGACACTTTCAAGCCATATTCTCGGTCTTTACGCCCGGAAAACATGATTTCTGCTGATTCCACATAGGCGTCTATAACTTCCCGGTCAATACCATGATTTTTTATGTAATCCTCATACCCCTGTATGATTTTTTCATCTTCTAATGTGTGCACTACTCAACACCACCTTTCGCCTTTTCAATACGTTCTTTGGCAATGTTGAAATAGTTTTCATCAAGCTCTATGCCTATGAAATTTCGGTTTGTGTTTACGCAAGCAACTCCTGTACTACCAGAACCCATACAATTATCGAGAACCGTTTCTCCATGATTTGTGTAGGTTTTAATTAAATATTCAAGTAATGCCGTCGGCTTCTGTGTTGGATGCTGAAGTTCGCCAACTGGTACACCGGCAAAGTCCAACATATCTGTTGGGTAATACTCATTGTTTACGGTCTTTATAGGCTCATATTTTCCATAACATCCTCTCTGTTTTGAACTGTCGCCTTTACTCCTATATTCTCCAATACGCATTTCTGGGTTATAAGTGCATTGCTTCTTATAGAACACGCATATATTCTCTGTTGTCCTCAACGGCTGTTTCTTTGCGTTTAAAAATCCCCTACAATAATGCTTGTACCAAATCCACATATACTTAAAGTTTTTGATATTGCTATGTACCAATTCGGCAGTAAATGGCATTTGAGAAAAAAGTACAATCGCACCGTTATTTTTAATGATCCTGTTATACTGCTCCCATAAAGGCTCAAACGGAATAACTTTATCCCATTTATTTTGAGTTATTCCAAAAGGCAAATCACAACACACCATATCAACCGACTTAGTGGGGATATTTTTCATTAATTCAAGGCAATCCCCCTGCAAAAGCTCTATTTTGGACATATAAAAAAGCACCTCCACATTAAGCAGAAGTGCTGTACACTCTGCCTATAGCTGTTTTAGGGTAGCAGCTAACTCCTTTTGTTAGCCGGTATTTTACTTTTTACATTTTAGGGTAATAATAAAGATTCCATCCATTTTCTCTTTTCTGCTCTTCACACCATTCAAAATAGCAATCTAACTTTTGCTTAAAACTCATGTTCTTGCTATATTCATCCCATGCCTTTTGATTGGTTCTACATCTATGCCATGTAATCACAACATCAATAGCAATATAAACAGCCAAATACAATAGCGCAATTATAGCAATAGCAATAATTCCTGCATGATTTTCCATATGAATCCTTTCCTACCGGTAATTGATTTAGCAATTTATCTTGATTCCTTCTGTACGAATAATAGTTTTATCCTTATTCAACACCGTTACACCATTTTCATCCAGAATGTACCATTTTTCTGGTCTTGTGTTTTTTGAAATCCTTGCACGGAAAGTCTGATGACATATCATTGCCTTTATCGCAAAGCACAATCGGATATTCGTCATTTTCTACTTCGTCATATATGAAATTTTGTTAGCCGGAACAATTATTTAACCTTTGGTCCTTCATCACAGCAAAGCGGACGTAATTTATTCAAAAGCGCATCATAATTATCGATTACATATCGCGCTGGAATTGTATAACTCTTAATTCCATACGCCAAAGCTGCTTTGTTTTCGATATCACAGCCCCTCCAATCGTAGACTTCGTCAATACCAATAAATACGTCTGCCCGGGAAAGCCTTTCCATAGATTTAGCAAGATACCAAATGCCTTGGTTGCAATTATCAGGTGGATTATCCTCAATGTAGCTGTCAATAAGCTCCAATTCCTCGCCTTCGTAAATTTCCGCAATTTTCTTCATCTTCTGAATACTTACTTTAATTTCCACTTCTGTTCTGCCTTTCATAGGCACACTTACAAATATCCTTTTCATATCGCTTCCCTCTCTCTCATGCAACCCTTATTTCTTTTTCCGCCTTGTCTTTTTCTCAAAAAGCGTATCCGGGAACTCGCCACCAGTAATAACCACTGCAAAATACTTTTTCAAAGTAGGTATGCTTACTCCCGCAATTTCGGCGCATTTCTTGAAGCTTAGTTTTTCCGACAACCACCTATCATATGCTTCAAAAAACTTTTCCTTGTCAATCGTATGAACTCCACCCGCCATATCATTTATCCTCTATACAAAATGCTAACCTTGCCACGCCAATACACTCTTTGCGCTTTTCCAGATTTCCACATTCACCATTATGGTTGTATCGACAAGAGCCAAGATTGCAGTTAATTT
>ERZ1034928.898-NODE-898-length-12060-cov-3.781591_pt1 | contig 12060 bp, 9 predicted proteins | sample MGYA00520627_ERZ1034928 | MGnify/ENA primary metagenome ERZ1034928 (study PRJEB33766, sample SAMN09781755) | gut metagenome | biome: gut microbiome | host: Homo sapiens | place: Madagascar | study: EMG produced TPA metagenomics assembly of the PRJNA485056 data set... | reverse complement strand
AAATGAAAGGAAGAAAAGAGAACTGATTGAAAGAATGTTTCGTTGAAGCGAAAATCGCTTTAGCGGAGCGAAATAGATTTCCCGCGTGGGGTACGAGAGGGTGTGCTAAAAAGATAGGCACCGAAGTACTGCCGCGTTTGGGACGCGTCGAGTGAAAAGCCTCAGAAACTTAGAACTCGGAAGACGCATTGAAGAGGACACTGCCATAGTCCGTGCAGTTTCGCCACCTTTGATGTTTCTTTCGTAGGTCCATCCGAGGCACCTTCACTCGAAGCATCGAGGGAGGTGTTTTTCTTTCTTGCGCTTCTTTTGATGTTAAGTGAGACGGTACTTGGGCGGCGCGTTGAGGACAACGCGCCCTACCAAAATGACAATCCGCAAACCTGGTAGGGCGGCTTGTCCCCGTAAGGCGGCACAGGCTGGTGCGCAAATTGCTGCACGGACTCAAGTGTTGGAAACGGTTTTTACGAAAGCAAGTTCCGTGGGTACCGGAGTGACGATAGTTGCTACCGGGTTCTCGTTAGGTGCAAGGGCGTATGCCGCTGGTGTGGCAACAATTCAAATTCTCCTTAGGTAATAAAGGAAGTGTTTTATGCCAAGATGTCTTTTTGGGATTCTTTTTTGGGCGTTGGTTTCCTGTATCGTAATTGGCATCTGCTTTGAAGTGTTTTGCTTGTTCTTCCTGAATACAGGATCGCCTTTATTTGTGCTGGGAGCTCTCGCAAGCGTCGTCATCCTTTTGCGGGAAAGGAGAAACAATCTGAAACGTCACTCGCGAGGGCCTAGATAACTTATTGGGGTTTCAATGTATCTTGAAATGAAAAGAATCTGTTCTCGTGCGATGTTCTTGATCCTGTCGTCATTGACAATCTTGGCCACGGTCACGATCTTCCGTGCATTGAGCGGTCTTTGGGATGTCTGCATGACAACGGAAGAGGTTGCCGCCTTGTCGCTGCAGATGTTGGGGGACTTCCCCACGATATGCCTGTGTGCCCGCTTCATGCTCGTCATTGTGCGGCAAGGCAAGGTGTCGGGCGTGTACGTTTGGACTGCGCTTGTTGCCGTCGCGTGGATCTTTCTTGCAAAGATCGGATCTGGTAGCATGAAATGTTTTCTTGAGAATCTTTTTACGGGTATGGAGGTGCATACATTGGTGGGGGTGTTGTTCTTCCTCTTTTCGCTCCCGTTCTACATCGCGTTCGCATTCGCGCTTAAAGACTTGTTCGGTCGCCGAACACGGGCTGTGTTCCTTGTCTCTGCGATACTCTGGAGTGCCGCAGGGTGCAGAACAATGGACGGTACGTCGGGTCTGATGTTGATCGGGGCAAACCTGTTCCGTGCTGATCACTATGTCCAGACCGTGTTCGGGCCCTTGGTTGCATGTGGCGATTTCCGGTTGTCCGACGACGGTTTTACCGTGGAGACGACGTTTGAATTCCGGGATCCAGACGGGTATAATATCTCACTCATTGGCTATCGGAAGGATGGGCAGGGAGCCTTTGTCCCCGATGTCATGCTTCCGGAATCCGAATCGACGGTGTTGCAGGGATTGGAGGCGTGTCGTGCGGAAATCGAGATTGTCATATCTCAGAAACAGGTTCCTTGTATTCAAAAAAACGTGTCCATTCAAGAAGTGTTGCAGGCACGGCGTACTGCGTCGAGAAGGGTCTTGAACCACTACCCGTTACTTCATGTGACGAGAAAGGAGATTGATCCCTGGAAACCCGTACATGTGATGGTAAGGGTCGTAAAGAACGATGTCCTGTTTGGGAATGGGCACCGCCGACTTGCCCTTGCAATCTGCGGGGTCGTTGTTCTGTAGGTCGAAACTACATTCATACGTTCCAAAGGCTCGTCTTTGAAAAGTAAAATTACATGTGAGATATGATTTAGAATCTTTTGAATGAAGAATGATGCCATAAACATGAAACGATTTTTTTGCCTCATCCTCATTCTCCTTTTGGGAGGATGTGCCTCCTACTACCGAACGGTGAATGAACTGGCGTGTTCTATGGATACATGGGTAAGGGTCGGGAAGGAGATATTCTTTAGCGTCGATGGGATTAACCCGGAAGTGGCCCGCTTTCGAAAGGTCGCAGTTGAAACAGGGGGGATCAATGTTTATCGGGCAGTTTTCTGTCCACGTGGACCTCGTCTCTACAGCTGTGCGTTGGATTATGCCGGAACGGAGGCTGATTACGATGGGGTACCATTGGACGTAGAAGTGGAACCGGCAAAGGATTCTATATGATGCTTTCTGTCGTACAGTTCGATTCTATCGTACAGTTTGATCAGTTCGATTGGCCCTATTTAATCCTCGTGCCAGGTCCGTTGGGTGGTTTTGGCGCATTTCTCCTGTGGTTTCTCCTGTATGTCCGTTCCTGGTGTCTGTCCTCTCGTTCAAGGGTGTTGAAGGAATACCTTGACGGCTGGACGTTCCTGTCTTCGAGGCGGTCGGCGTTGATGCCGGATTGGATTCTGATTCTGGCGTTGGCCCGCATGTCGAGGTCGGAAGACGCCGCCCTGCGGCGGTTCGGACGGCAGATGAGATGCCTTGTCCCCCTCTTCTGGTGCAACGTCCTCATTGCGGTGGGGTTTCTGCTGCCACTCTTTGGAGTGGGAGTGATTGTCTTCGTGCGCCAGTTGTTGCTCGACGCCGGAAGGGCGGATGACGTGCATGTGGTGGTCGCCGTCCTTGCCGTCTGTCTGTTTTGTACGACGGTGTGGGCTTTGTGGAATCTCCGTCGCTACGCACGGCGGTTCATGGGTGTCTTTGGGTCTACATGTACACTTGGGCGCTTGTTCCCTGTCGTGTTTCTCCTGTACGTGGGCTTGGCATGCGTGGTGGCGTGGCTCGGATCGGGTGGATGCGAGGAAAAGAGCCGTGTGACGGCGAAGGGACATGTGACGCATCTCCCCGCCCGCGTCGACGCCGCCACGGACGACCGGCGCGCCGTCGCCGCGCGGACGGACGGCTCGCCCCGGGCGGCGTCCGATCGGGACCGCGCGATGACGCGCCTCATGGACACGGGCGGCCTTTCGGGCGAGTACGGCGAACTGATGCGGCGTCTGCACGCCGACGGCGGACGGGATGAGAAGACGCGGAACTTCGCGATCCAGCATCTCGGCCACTATGCGCGGGAACGGCGGCGGCGCGGCGCGTACGACCCGCGTTCCCGCGAGGCGGAGGGGATCCGCTCGATGCTCGGAGCCGCCGTGCGCGAGACCGCGACCACGGTGGCCGCGCCCGCCCTCCGCGCGCTGGCCGACCTCGCGGCCTTCGACCCCGAGGTCGACGTGGAGGCGCTTGACCGGCAGCTCGCCGCCTGCCTTGCCGATCCGTCTGCCGCGCTCCCCGTGCGCGTGATGGCGGCGCAGCTCTGCGGCGAACGCCGTCTCGCCGCCGCCCGTCCTGCGCTCGCCCGCCTCTGTGCGGACGCGGCGACGCCCACGCCCCTCGCCCTCGCGGCACGCCATGCACTCAGGGAGATCGACGGGAAATGAACGGTTTGTGCAACACGGACATACTGAATCGTTATACTCCCCCTACGGGAGGGTCGCAGCTTGCTGCGACCGGGCACGTCGACGGGTTTGCCACGTGATGGAGCCCCGGGTTCCTCTGCGTTCTCAGTGTCTCTGCGTGATTGATTGCCGAACGTGGAAAAACTTCCTTCTCGGATCTTCGCTCCACCGCCACGCGCCGAGGCGGCGCGGGTACATCGCGCGCCCTCCCGCCTCCCGCGAAACGAGGATCTGTGCCAATTGGAGAGAACGGACGCGACAAGCGCGTCCCTCCCGCCTCCCGCGAAACGAGGATCTGTGCCATTGGAGTGAACGGACGCGACAAGCGCGTCCCTCCCGCCTCCCGCGAAACGGGGATCTGTGCCATTGGAGAGAACGGACGCGACAAGCGCGCCCACCCGCCTCCCGCGAAACGGGGATCTCTACCATTGGAGAGAACGGACGCGACAAGCGCGTCCCTCCCGTTTCATGCCCACATTAACTTTGGTCTGCACAATTGAGCCATGGGCATCCCGAATTATGCTATCCTATCTCACGTGATGATGTGAGCAAGGCGAGGATGTGTGGCGGAGGGCCCGTTTGAACGGCGTGCGAAATGCGCTTCCCTTGAGACGGTTAAAGCCACGGACGAAAGAACGGAAAAACAAGATGATGAAGTTCAGGCAAAATAAGTATGCGGCACTGCTGGCGGCGGCCGGCATGGTCTGCGCCTGTCCGGCGGCGAATCCCAATCGGATCAAGCCTCTGGCGGACAGCTATGTGGAGGTGTTCCGTTCGCCCGATCCCAAGACGGTCTACTGCTATACGCCCGGCATCGCGCGGCTGGACACGGGACGCTTGGTCGCAACCTGCGACTTTGGCGGCAGAGATCTCCCGAAAGGCATGTGGGGCGGGCGTGTCGCCGTTTCCGACGACAGGGGCCGGACCTGGCGTCAGACGGGGCGCTTCCCGATGTGTCATGCGCGCCCGTTCACGGCCGGCGGACGGCTCTACATACTTGGGCATCGCGGAAACCTCGGCGTCTGCGTCTCGACGGACAAGGGCGAGACGTGGAGCGAAGTCGGCTGGCTGACGAAGGGGCAGAGCTGGCATCAGTCCGCCTGCAACGTCTGGTACGCAAGGGGGAACGTCTATCTCGTGATGGAGCGGATGGTGCCCTCTCCCGACGGACGGAAGTTCGGCTGGGGCGTGAATCGCCTGGCACCCGTCCTCATGCGGGCCAAGGAGACGGACGACCTCACGCAGCGGGGAAGCTGGACATTTGCGGAGTCGTTCCACTTTGACTCCATCTTCGGGGGCAATCCGGACCCCGAGATCGACGGCGTCGGCATCCCCTGGTATACGGCCTTCACGAAGTGGAATGCCGCGAATCCACGTCCGAAGTCATCGTCTCCCGGTCGGGGGACAAAAACGCCATGTCGCCCCATAACGGCGACATGATCACGTTTCACCGCGTGACGGACTTCCGTTCACTGGTCTACTGACTCCAAGGCAAAAGAGGGAAGAACCCATGACAACGAGGAAAGCAATCCGCGCGTTCGTCGCCTGGGCGGCGATGGTTCTGTTGGCCCTGAATGCGAGTGCCGTCTGCGACGGCCTGCCGCCGCTCGTCGGCGACGGGGTGGTGGACGACACGGCGGCGATCCAGGCGCGGCTCGATTCCGGCGCGCCCTGCATCTACCTGCCGCCGCCGAAGCGGCACTACCGCATCTCGAAGACGCTCCGCATCGGCTCGGGCACCGAGCTGCGGCTCGACCGCTTCTCGGTCGTCCGCCTCGCGCCGGGGTCGGACTGCCCGATGGTCGAGAACAGGGGCTACGTCGGCGGAAGCGACCGCCGCATCGCGCTCACGGGCGGCATCTGGGACATGGCGAACCTCGACCAGTCGCCGAACCCCCAGCAGCTCCGGCACTGCACGCCGCCGCGCGCGGGCGGCCTGCCGCCGAAGCACGAGAACGGCTTCTTCTTCGGCATGGCGATGCGCTTCTCGCACGTGGAGGGGATGACCGTGAGGGGCCTGACGATCCGAAACCCGACGTCCTACGGCCTCGCCTTCTGCCGCACGTCCTATTTCCTCGTGGACGACCTCACGTTCGACTACACGACGTGCAACCCGATCTTCCTCAACATGGACGGCGTGCATCTCGACGGCTGGTGCCACCACGGGAAGATTTCGAACCTGCGCGGCACGTGCTTCGACGACATGGTGGCCCTGAACGCGAACGACGGGCAGTGCGCGCAGGAGGAGGGCGACATCACCGACATCGACATCGACGGGATCTACGCCGACTACTGCCACAGCGCGGTGCGGCTCCTCTCGACGGGCGCAAGCCTGAAGCGCGTGACGATCCGCAACGTCCACGGGAACTTCTACACGTACATGGTGGGCCTGACGCACTTCTTCGGGAACCGGAAGACGCGCGGCGTCTTTGACGACATCGTGATCCGCGACGCCTTCGCGGCGAAGGCGCTCTCGCCGGAGAACGTCGGCGTTCACTCGCGCGCGCATCTCCCGCTCGTCTGGGTCGAGGGCGCGGTGGACGTCGGGCGGCTCACGGTCGAGGGCCTCAGCCGCGACGAGAAGACCGTTCCCGTCGCGACGCTCCGAATTGACGAGCCGGCGACGGTGCGCACGCTGACCGTGCGCGACTGCAAGATGACGAACGCGCTGGAAACGCCGGTCCCGTTCATGGAGGTCGCGCCGATCCCGTTCATGGTGGTAAGGGGGAATGTCGGGAAGGCGACCGTCGAGAACATCGACTTCACGGGCCGTTGGACGCAGACGGGGAGGCCCGAATGACGCGCACAGGCGGAAGCCGGGCGTCTGACGGATCTCCGTGACTTCAAGGTCCTTCCGACGCCGTCCCGTGCGGACGGGAAGATCCCCTCTTCTCCCTCTGTCACTGTCCGGCCATCGAGAGCGCGTTGCTGGCGAAGAAGGGGTCGTTCGTGAAGCGGCAGCCGAGGCGGCGGAGGCCCGCCTGGTCGCCGGGCGGCGCGATGTGGGTGAGGTGGACCTCGCAGCCACGCAGTTCGGCGAGCTTTTCGGTGGCGATGGCGGCGGCGGGGTTCGTGGTGCAGGAAATCGCAAGGCCGATCAGCGCCTCGTCCAGGTTGAGCGAGGTGAAGCCGCCCTTGAGAATGTCGCGCTTCATGTGCGCGATGGACTGGATGATGTTCGGGGCGATGAGGTGGATCTGGCCGGGAATGCCGGCGAGCAGCTTCACGGCGTTGAGGACCATGGCGGATGTTGCGTGCAGTTCGTCCGAGTTGTGCCCGGTGACGATGCGCCCGTCCCGCAGCTGGATGGCCGCGCCGGAGACGACGGAGCCGCCGTCCTTGCCCTTGCTGGCCTCGCGGGCTTCCTGCGCGGCCAGACGGGCGGCCTCGACGGGAATGCGGTCCTCGTTGCGCAGGTTGAGCTTGTGCATGAGGGCGTCCACGCGGGCGACGGAATCGCGGTCCGTAAGACCCATCGCGAAGTCGCAGAGAGAGCGGAGGTTGCGGCGGATGACTTCCTGCTTGGATGCCTCCTGCACGACGGCGTCGTCGATGATGCCGAAGCCGATGCGGTTCACGCCCATGTCGGTGGGGGATTTGTAGGGGCATTCGCCGTCCGTCATCTTCTCCCAGATGGCGCGGAGAAGGGGATATGCCTCGACGTCGCGGTTGTAGTTGACCGCCGTCTTCCCGTACGCCTGGAGGTGGTACGGGTCGATCATGTTGAAGTCCTTGAGGTCGATGGTGGCGGCCTCGTAGGCGACGTTGAGGGGGTGTTCGAGGGGCATGTTCCAGACGGGGAACGACTCGAACTTCGAGTAGCCGGCCTTGCGGCCCTGTCGGGACTCGTGGTAGATCTGGGAGAGGCAGGTGGCGAACTTGCCCGAGCCGGGTCCGGGCGCCGTGACGACGACGATGGGGCGCTCGGTGGGCACGTAGTCGTTCTTGCCGTAGCCGGCGTCGGAGACGATGGTCGCGACGTCGGCGGGATAGCCCTGCGTGACGTAGTGGAACCAGACGCTCACGCCCCGGTTTTCGAGGCGCTGGCGGAACTGGAGGGCGGCGGGCTGGCCGGCGTAGCGGGTGATGACGATGCCGCGCACGAGGAGGCCGAGCCCCTTGAGGTCGTCGATCAGCTTCATCGCGTCGTCGGCGTAGGAGATGCCGAAGTCCGCGCGCATCTTCTTGTGCTCGATGTCGCCCGAGTAGATGCAGAGAAGGATCTCGGCCTGGTCGCCGAGGGACTGGAGGAGGCGCAGCTTGACGTTCGGATCGTAGCCGGGCAGGCAGCGCGCGGCGTGCATGTCGTTCATCAGCTTGCCGCCGAACTCCAGGTAGAGCTTGCCGAAGCGCTCCGCGCGGCGGCGGATCTCCTCGGACTGTTCGGACAGGTATTTCTCGTTGTCAAAGCCACGTTCCATCGCGCGCGCCAATCCGTCTCTTTTCGTCAACCGTTGAGTTCCTTGAGGATCGCGGCGATCTTCTCCTTGCACCGCCCGCAGCCACCGCCCGCCTTCGTGAAGTTCGTCACCTCCTCGACGGTCGTGAGGGAGTTCTCGGTGATGACACGGCGCACCTCGTTCTCCGAGACGTTGTAGCACGTGCAGAGCACCGTGTCCTCCAGGTTGCGGTCGGCGTTTTCGCCCGTCTTGAAGTTCTTGATGGCGGCTTCGAGGGCTTCGCGGCCCATCACGGAGCAGTGCATCTTCTGCGGCGGCAGGCCTCCGAGGTAGTCGGCGATCTCCTTGTTCGTGATCTTGGAGGCCTCTTCGAGCGTCTTGCCGATCACCATCTCGGTGAGGGCGGAGGAGGAGGCGATGGCGCTCGCGCAGCCGAAGGTCTGGAACTTGGCGTCGGCGATGCGCCCGTCGGGGCCGAGCTTGAACTGGAAGGTGAGGGCGTCGCCGCAGGCGAGCGAACCGACGGTCGCGGTGCCGTCGGGCTTGTCGATGGTGCCGACGTTCCGCGGGTTGCGGAAGTGGTCCATCATCTTTTCGGAATAGTTCCACATGGTGTGTAATCCTTGCTCAGAAAAAACGAAGGGTCAGTATACCACATTTTACGGATGCAGGTGGTTGAGGAAGTCGTCCTCGGCCATCTTCAGGGCGGCGTGCATGGACGCGGCGTCCGGGGCGTCGCGCAGTTCCTGGAGGAGGGTGGTGCCGTGGGCGAGCAGGCAGAGGCGGGCGAGGATGTGGAGGTGGAGGGTGTGGTCCGTGCAGCAGATGAGGAAGAAGAGGTCGGTCCCCGTGCCGTCCTGGGAACCGAAGAAGACGGGGCGCACGGCGCGGCCGAGGGCGAGGAAGGTCTCCTGGAAGAGGTAGGGGTCGTGGTAGCGGGGGTGCAGGAAGGCGACGCCGCCGCCGGCGGCGGTGGAGGCGACTTCCTCGCGTGCGCTCAGCTCGGCGAAAAGGGTCTCAGGATCGTAGAGAAGGCCGGTGGCGTCCGCGAAGTCCGTCATGTCGCGCAGCACGCCGGCGCGCCCCCGGGCGGTGAGGGCGGGGGCGATCGTCTCGGGGCGGAGCAGTTCGGCGACATGGAAGTCGTGTCCGTCCGTGCGGCGGCGCTCCGTCATCGCAACCGTGTGCTCGGCCGTCAGGGCCTTGTCGCTCAGCGCGATGAGACGGCGCTGGGCCCATTCGTCGAGCACGCGGTGCTCGAAGAAGTAGAGGTCGCCGCGCTTGACGCTCTCGACCTCGCCGCGTTGCGCGAAGTGCCGCAGCTCGTTCTCCGGCATGTGCAGATGCGCCGCCGCGCTCTTCTGATCCATCAGGCGATTATAGTCCATGCCGTGTATTCTACCATATTTGCGGGGCTTTCGTTCACGGGCGGTGGAGGCGGCGGTACTCGCCGGGGGTGAGGCTGCGCGCCTTCTTGAACGCCTTCGTGAAGTGGCTGTGGTCGTAGAAGCCGACGGACTGGGCGATGTCGGTGATGAGGCGGTCGGTCGTCTCCAGAAGCTGGCGCGCGGCGTTGAGGCGGATGGTCGTGAGGTAGTCGCTTGGCGTGATGCCCATGATGCGCTGGAACTGGCGGTGGAGGTTGGAGGGCGAGGTGTGGATGTGCGCGGCCAGCCGGGCGATGGTGAGGTTTTCCGCGTAGTGCCGGTCGATGAAGGCCGTGACGCGCTTCATTTCGCGTTCCCAGGTGGGGCGCGCGCCCTCAAGCGGCTCCATGTAGTAGACGCACGCCGTGCCGATGACGCGGCCCTGCTTGTCGTGGAGCGGGAAACGGCTTGCGATCATGTCGCGCGCCGAGCGGTCGGCCGGATAGGGCTGGGGCTCCTTCAGGACGGGCTCGCCCCGTTCCAGCACGGCCCGGTCCTTCGTCATGTAGGCCCGGGCGAGGACGTCGGGGAAGAGTTCGGCGGAGGTCCTGCCGACGGCGTCCAGCTCGTCGCGGAAATTGCAGATGTCGCAGTTGAAGCGGTTGAGCGCGACGATCCGTCCCCGGTTGTCCTTCATGTTGAAGGCGACGCCGGGCACGCAGTCCATCGCCATCCTGAACATTTCGGCGTTGTGTCCCGCTTTCCTGAAGAAGGCGCGCTGGAATTCCCTTTTTTCCTGAAGTGTCATGTGGAGCCTCGGGAGGTGTCAAATTTTGGCTTGTATTTTACACAACATGGGGTGGATTTTACAAGAATCTTTACGGAGGTCGTGGGATAATACCGGCGTTGGCTAAAAATGGAGGATGTCATGCAACGAAAGTCCTGTCTGCAATTCGCACTGGTGGCGGCCGTTCTGGGGATGGCCGAGGGATTCGCGCGCACGGTCTCGGTCGTGTCGCACGATGCGGCGACGGCGCACGTGGCGCTCGCGCTGTCGGCAGAAAGCACGGGGGGGGGTATAAGACGCTGCTGGCCGCCTGGGCGCCCGGAGACCTCCTGGATGCACCCACGAACGCGCACGACCTGGCGGTCGTGGACGTGGTGGCCCCGGAGACGACATCCGCTTCGTTCACGCTCCCCGACGCCTGGCGCGCGAAGAGCGGCGTCGTGCAGTTCTTCCTCATGGGCGGCACGGCCCCCTACGCCCGGCGGTTCGCGTACCTGCGTACACCGTCCGCCGGCCCTTGGATCGACACGGGCGTGGTGCCGGACGTGGACACGGACGTGTCGGTGACCGCCCGCTACCCGCGCGACGTGGCGCCCTTCGGCGTCTCCGGCCAGTTCTATTTCTTCAGCAACGAAGGGAACGACAAGGCAGAGGCCTCCTACTGGTGCGGCTTCTTCGGCGCGAACAACGGCGGTCGGCCGGTCCGTGCGCCGCGCGGAAACGTCCCCCGCACGTTCCGCCTCAACGCGACGGGTGCGATGATCGACGGCATACGCTACTTCTGCCAGTTCGACCCGGCCTCCCTCACGCAGACGACGGCGAGCACGCTCACGCTATTCGCGCGGAAGAACGACGGCCAGACGACGGTCGGCAAGCAGGGCGACATCTCCATTTACGCGGCGCAGATCCGCGCGGCGGGCCGGCTCACGCACGACTTCGTGCCCTGCGAGACGGCCGAGGGCGTGCGGACGCTCTACAACCGCGTCGACGGCACGTTCTGCGCCGTTTCCGGCACTGGCGCGTTCGAGGCGGGGGATGAACTCGCCCCCGACCCGCGCGACTGCGGCGCGGTCGAGAGCGTGACGGAACCGCTTCGCCTCGCGCCGGCACTCGCGGTGGGTAACCTGAATCCGGCAACGGGGGAGATCACGGTGACGGTCGCGCCGGGACACGACGAAGGGGTGCTTCTGGCCGTGGCGGGACCGGCGGACGCGGGGACGGCGTTCTCGGCGTGGACGGACTGCGCGTTCTTCGCCAAGATCCCGTCCACGGTGGAACAGGTGACGGCGGCGCTGCCGACGGACTGGTGGAACGCGGGATGCACGGTGCGCGTCCTCTGGAAATCCGCCGACGGCTTCCCCTACGACCGCGAGGTCGCGTACGTTCGGTCGAGCGGCAAGGCCTACATGCTCACGGATTGGATCCCCACGCGGCAGACGGACGTGACCGTGGCAGGACGCGCCGACAACGACGTCTGCCTGACGGGCATGAGCGGCGACTTCTACTTCTTCCGCCCCTCGGCGTTCTACTACGGCTTCTTCGGCCAGGCGGGCTCGTTTGGCGGAAACGTCGACATGGCGGCCTTCCACACGCTGCGGCTTGGTCCCGAGGGGGCCTTCCTGGACGGGGAACGGAAGGCGGGGCCGTTTACGGAGACGACGTTCACGGATACGCAGAAGAGTTTGCCGCTTCCCTTCCGCCGGAACCGGGACACCGGGTGGGTGGAGAAGACCGGCAACGCCTGGATCCAGTCGGCGCAGATCCGGGAGCGCGGCGCGCTGGTGCGCGACTTCGTGCCGTGCGTCTCGAACGACGTGGCGGGGCTCTACGACCGCGTCCACGGCGTCTTCCACGCGAGCGCCGGCGAGGCGGCGTTCGACGTGGGCGAGACGGCGGTACCCGCGACGACGGACGGCGACGCGCTCGCCTGGTCGGCGGCCACCGTCCTTTCTTCGGCTGCGGGCGTCGCGACGTGGGATGCCGG
>ERZ1034928.893-NODE-893-length-12121-cov-4.440908_pt1 | contig 12121 bp, 9 predicted proteins | sample MGYA00520627_ERZ1034928 | MGnify/ENA primary metagenome ERZ1034928 (study PRJEB33766, sample SAMN09781755) | gut metagenome | biome: gut microbiome | host: Homo sapiens | place: Madagascar | study: EMG produced TPA metagenomics assembly of the PRJNA485056 data set... | reverse complement strand
AAGGCGGGCAGCGCCTGGCGCGTGACGGCGGGGGACATTACCGCCGAAGCGCCCTACCTGCTCAACGCTACCTACGCGGGCGTGAACGATGTGCACGCCATGCTGGGCCTGCCGCCTTTCGGCATTAAGTACGAAAAGTGCGAGATCATTTTGTGCACTGTGGACGAAAGCCTGAAGAACACCGGCATCACCGTGATGGACGGGCCGTTCTTCAGCCTGATGCCCTTTGGCCAGACCGGTCTGCACAGCCTGACCAGCGTGACCTTTACCCCCCACGAGACCAGCTACGACAGCGTGGCGACCTTCCCCTGCCAGCAGACGTGCGGCGGGGTGTGCAAGCCGGGCGACCTGTACAATTGCAACGAGTGCCCGGCCAAGCCCGCCAGTGCCTGGCCCTACATGAGCCAGCTGGCCCGCAAATATTTAAAAGAGGAATATGGCTTTGCCTACCACAGCAGCCTTTTCAGCATGAAACCGATCTTAAAGGCCAGCGAGGTGGACGACTCCCGCCCCACGGTGGTGCGTGTGATGTGTGACGAGCCGAAGCTGGTCAGTGTGCTGTCCGGCAAGATCAACACAGTCTATGATTTGGACGAGGTGCTGGAACTGTGAGTAGTATCAACAATAAGGAAAAAAACTTTATCTCCGCCGTGGTCTACCTGCATAACGACGGGGCCCGCGCGGTGGAGTTCTGCCGCGCCGTGGCGGCGGAGCTGGACAGCCACTTCGCCCAGTATGAACTGGTAGTGGTGGACGACGCCTGCACCGATGACACCGTGGAGCGCCTGCGCACCTGGGGCAAAGACCAGGCCGCCCCGCTGACGATTTTGCATATGAGCCTGTACCACGGCCTGGAAAACGCCATGAACGCGGGCCTGGATGCCAGCATCGGCGATTATGTGTACGAGTTTGACTCCACCGAGCTGTGCTACCCGGCGGCCATGATCTTTGACGCGTACCGCACGGCGCTGCAGGGCAGCGACATCGTTTCGGTCTGCCCTAAGGCGACCCGCAGCGGGCTGTTTTACCGCATTTTCAACGCGAATTCCCACAGCAATTACCAGCTGCGCACCGATGCGTTCCGGCTGGTCACCCGGCGGGCCATCAACCGTGTGCATGCCAGCAGCGCCCACCTGCCCTACCGCAAGGCGGCCTATGCGGCCTGCGGCTTAAAAATGACCGACCTGGAATTTGACGGCAGGGTGGGGGCCGGTGCGCCCCACCGCTTCAACCTGGCTATCGACAGCCTGGCACTGTACACCGATGCCGGGTTCAAGGCCAGCGTGGGCATTACCCTGTTTATGCTGGCACTGGCATTGGCGGAACTGGTGTATACGCTGGTCATCTTCGCCACAGGCCACCCGGTGGCGGGCTGGACTACCACCATGTTTGTGATCACCGTGGGCTTTGCCGGGCTGTTTGCCGTGCTGGCCATCGTGGTCAAGTACCTCTCACTGCTGTTGGAATTGACGTTCAAACAGCAAAAATACCTTGTGGAAAGCATCGAGAAGCTGCAAAAGTAAATGGGAGCATCTATGCAGGTATTGCAGAAAAAACAGAAAACCTGGGTCCTGCTGTTGCTGGGGGCCTTGTTGGGGCTGGCGGCGTTTTTGTGTTTGTACGGCACCGCGCCGCTGGACCCCGCCAACGATGCTTGGATCTGGTACGGCTACGACGAGACCGACATCCACCAGCATTACGCCGGGTGGCTGGGGTTCCGCAACAGCAGCTGGCAGTTCCCGCTGGCCCAGGCCGATGCCCTGGCCTACCCGGCGAGGACGGGCGTAAACATCTCCTTTACCGATTCGCTGCCCTGGGTGTCGGTGCTGTTTAAGCTGCTGGCCCCGGTGCTGCCAGCGCAGTTCCAGTGGTTCGGGCTGTATGAGCTGGCCGCCTTTATTTTGCAGGGCATGGCCGCGGCGCTGGTGCTGGGGCTGTTCCTGTACGATCTGCTGCCGCTTGCGGCGGGCACGGCGCTGTTTGCGTTTTCGCCCATCATGATCGAGCGGGCGTTCCGCCATGTGGCGCTTTCCTCCCATTACATTGTGCTGTTTGCGCTGTATGCCTACCTGCGCGGCCGGCGGGAGCAACGCTGCTTTATGCCGGTGTTCTGGCTGCTGGCGGCACTGGGCGTGGGCATTACGCCCTACTTTTTGCCGATGGCGGCCATCTTTGCGTTGCTGCTGGCGGTGGAAAACGCCCTGCACACCCGCAAACTGCTGGCCCCCTGCGGGCTGTTTTTGGGCACCTGCGCGGCCGGATATGCGGCGGGCGTGGTGCTGGGTTCGCTGAACAACGGCTACTCCGCCAGCCGGGAAAATTACGGCGTGTTCTCCTTCAATTTAAACGCGCTGTTCAACCCCAGCTCCGTGGGCGGGTACACCTGGTCCCGGATTCTGCCTGCCCGGCCGCAGCTGTACGGGCAGTATGACGGCTTCAATTATCTGGGCTTTGGCATGCTGGCATTGCTGGGCGTGCTGTGCGCGGCGGCAGTGGTGTTGGCTGTGCGCAGCAAGGCAGGCCGCGCCGCGCTGGCGGGGCTGCTGCGCCGCAATCTTGTACTTGTTTTGGGCATGGCGTTTATGACGCTGTTCGCCATTACCAATGTCGTCTGCTTTGACGATGTGGAACTGCTGAATATCCCCCTGCCGGAGGGGCTGGTGAAACTCTGCGGCATCTTCCGCGCCAGCGGGCGGATGTTCTACCCTGTGTACTACGTGCTGATGACCGCCTGCATCGTGGGGCTGGCGCGGCTGCTGCGCCGTGTGGGCAAGGCTGCGCTGTATCCGGCGGTGCTGGTGCTGGTGGCGGCTGTGCAGCTGTTTGACCTGAGTGCTATGATCGCTGAAAAGCACACTGCTATGGCAGAAACCGCCGCCAAGCCGCAGCCCTACCCGCAAGAGCTGGTGGACTGCCGCGATAACTACGGCACGCTGATGCTGGCGGATGACATCATCCACGCCCGCAACGTCATCTGCGCGGCATGGCACCCCGGCATGGTCACCAACGGGTACGATGTGAACACCTACACCGGCGCGTGGAACGTGACCATCGACTGGACGGCCCAAACCAGCGCCGCCGTGGACAGCGGCACGCAGGACCCGGACACCCTGTATGTGACCGGCGACGCCGACCGCTTTGCCAGCTGGCAGGCACAGTACGGCGACAAGGCCGACTATATCACCTGGGATATTGCCGCCACCGGCATCTACGACCGGCGGGACGAATACTACTTTATGGCACCAAAACAATAACGAACCATCGAGGTAAAATGTATGAAGCATCCCCGCCTGCAACTGAACAAGCGCGCTTTCTGGTGCGGCGTGGCCGTGCTGGTTTTGCTGCGCTGCGGCCTGACCAGCTTCCAGCAGGCGTATACCTGGGTGGGCGGCGCACCGTTAGATGACGAGCTGATGTTCCGCGCGGCGCAGGCCATCACGGCGGGGGAGTGGCTGGGGGCTTACGATTATCTGACCCTCTCCAAGGCCATGTTCTTCCCGGTATGGCTGGCGCTGCTGCATGTGCTGCACCTGCCGTATCTGGTCAGCGGGGCAGCACTGTGGTGCGCAGCTTCGCTGCTGGCGGCCTTTGCCTTTGCGCCGCTGTGGCGTAACGCCGAGCCGGGCTGCGGCCGCGTGCTGACGCTGGGGCTGTTTGGGGCGCTGGCGTTTTTGCCCTCCAGTTGGGCGGCCTACACGCTGCGCGTTTACCGGGACAACATCTTCTCGGCACTGTGCCTCGTTTTCTTTGCGGGCATGGCGGGCATGGCCCTGCGGGCCGTGTTTTACACTGCGAAACAAAAGCCGCTGTGGCCCTGGCTGCTGGCGGCGGGCGTGGGGCTGGCTTGTGCCTATCTCGACCGCGAGGACGCGGGGATGTTCCTGCTGCCCTTTGCCGGGGCGGCGACCATCATCGTGCTGGTGGTGCTGGTTGGCAAGCGCCGGTGGCTCTGCTGCGCGGCGCAGGCTATCCCGTATGCCGTGCTGGCGGCGGGGGTGCTGACCTTCTGCGGGCTGAATTACAGCCACTATGGCGTGTTCGCGCTCTCCGATTTCTCCGAGGGTTCGTTTGCCGCCGCCATGGGCGCGATGATGCGGGTGGATACCGACACCCACGCGCCGTTTTTGTCGGTGCCTGCCGATGCCCGCGCCAAAATTTACGAAGCCGTGCCCGAGCTGGAACCCCTGGCTTACTGGCTGGAGGAGGACGCCCAGATGGAGAATGACTTCCGCGACCCCGGCCTGAACGACTACCGCGCGGGCAGCTTCTATTGGGCCATCCGCCGCGCCGCCCAGTTTGAGGGCATCTACGACAGCGCCCAGACCGCCGATGCTTACTGGCAGAACGTGGCCGATAAGATCAACGCCGCCTGTGACGCGGGCACCCTGCCCAGCCGCACCGGCAAGCGGGCTGCCACCAGCCAGCCCATCAAGGCCGAGTACGTGGGCGCGACCCTGGCCGAGACCTGGAAGGGCTTTTGGCATGTGCTGGGCTTTAAGGATTGCCAGCCCTATGAAAACCTACGGTCCATCGGCACCACCGATGATATTGCCGCCTGGTCCGGCTACCTGCACTGCGGTTTCAACAATGCCGCCGTGGCAGGGGAGGATACCCCCTATTACAGCCCCTACCAGAAGGCTGTGTTTGCAGTGATGCAGGCATGGACCGCCGTGTACAGCGTGGTGCTGACGGTCTGCGTGCTGTGCGCGGTGCTGTTCCGGTTGATACATCTTTTTACGAATCTGCGCAAAAAACACACGGCCGAAACGGTGGTTCCGTGGCTGCTGCTGTTCGGCATCTTCGGCATTGCACTGCTGCGCTGTGCTATGATCGCCTTTGTGGAGGTGTCCAGCTTCGGCATCGGCACCAGCACGATGTATCTGGCTACCGTGCACCCGCTGCTGGCGGTGTACGCGTTTACCGGGCTGTTTTTATACGGACGGCCCATTGGGGAAAAGAGAAAGGATAACGCATGACGGATCTATTGGTCATCGGCGGCGGCGCCGCAGGCCTGATGGCGGCGGGCGCGGCCTGCGCCAAGGGCCTGACAGTGACGGTGCTGGAGCACAACCCCAAAGGCCCGGGGCAGAAGCTGCTCATTACCGGCAAGGGCCGCTGCAACGTCACCAGCGACAGCGACGTGCGGGAGTTTTTGCCCTACGTGCGGCATAACGGGCGGTTCTTGTATTCCAGCCTGTACGCCTTCCCGCCGGCCTCGGCCATGCAGCTGTTTGAGGAACTGGGCGTGCCGCTGAAGACCGAGCGCGGCCGCCGGGTCTTTCCCCAAAGCGACCGCGCCGCCGATGTGCTGGCGGCCCTGCGGGACTATGCCCGGAATGCAGAATTTGTGCGCGGCAGCGCTAAAAAGCTTCTGTTAGAGGACGGCGTCTGCAAGGGCGCTGTCACCGACCGGGGCGAGACACTGCGGGCAGAGAACACCCTCATCGCCACCGGCGGCATCAGCTACCCGGCCACCGGCAGCGACGGCAGCGGCTACAAGCTGGCGCGGCAGGCGGGGCATACCATCGTGACGCCGCAGCCCAGTTTGTGCAGCCTCATCAGCCCGGACCCGGCCTGCCGCCGCATGATGGGTCTGGCCCTGCGCAACGTGCGGCTGACCCTGCTGTGCGACGGCAAGGAGCTGTTCACCGAGCAGGGCGAAGCGCTGTTTACCCATTTTGGCCTGTCCGGGCCGCTGGTGCTCTCGGCCAGTACCTATATTGAGGATATAGCGAAGCACCGTTATATCTGCGAGTTTGACTTAAAGCCCGCGCTGGATGAAAAGACGCTGTACGACCGCCTGACCCGCGATTTTGCCGAGCAGGGCGCCCACAGCGTCCAGGGCGCGCTGGCCAAGCTGCTGCCCAACTCGATGCGGCCGGTGGCGGTGGAAAAGTGGGGCGTCGACCCCGCGACCCGCGCCGCGCAAATTACAAAGGAGCAGAAGCAGGCGCTGGTGCAGCTGTGCAAGCATTGGCAGGTGCCGGTCACGGCCCTGGGCGACAAGGAGCACGCGGTCATCACGGCGGGCGGCGTGGACGTGAAGGAAGTGGACCCCAAGACCATGGCCAGCAAGCTGTGCAGTGGGCTGTACTTTGCCGGCGAGGTGCTGGACGTGGACGCCCGCACCGGTGGGTACAATTTGCAGATCGCCTGGTCCACCGCGCAGGCGGCGGTAAGGGCGATGTGAGGTGCGGGGCGTCGAGGACGCCGCCCCCTACAAATTGCCCTGAGGTGGATGCAGGGGCCGATGCAAGCATCGCCCCCTGCATAGGACGGTTGATAAAAAGATTTTATTTATAAAAGGTGATAAAAATGATCTCTGTAGCAATTGATGGGCCCTCCGGGGCGGGGAAATCCAGCCTGGCGAAACGGCTGGCGAAAGATCTCGGCTACGTCTATGTGGATACCGGCGCTATGTACCGTTCCATCGGCCTGTACGCCGTGCGCGCCGGGGTCGACCCCAAGGACGAAGCCGCTGTAACGGCGCTGCTGCCCCAAATCAAGCTGGCCATCCGCCTGGTGGACGGCGCCCAGCACATCTACCTCAACGGCGAGGACGTCAGCGACGCCATCCGCGCCGAGAACATCGGCATGGCGGCTTCCGCTGTGTCGGCCCATCCGCCGGTGCGCGCCTTTCTGCTGGACACTCAGCGCGGGCTGGCTGCGGACCAGAACATCCTGATGGATGGCCGGGACATCGGCACCGTGGTGCTGCCCAACGCTACCGTGAAAATTTTCCTCACCGCCAGCGCCGAGGCCCGCGCCGAGCGCCGCCGCAAGGAACTGGAAGAAAAAGGCCAGCCTGCCGACTTCGCCACCGTGCTGGCCGACATCCGGCAGCGCGACTACCAGGATACCCACCGGGCCATCGCCCCGCTGAAGCAGGCCGACGATGCCATCCTGGTGGACACCAGCGACATCGGCTTTGACGAAAGCTTCGAGCTGCTCAAGCGCACGATTCTTGCACATATTTAAGGGGGACGCGCTATGCTGTTGTATTGGATCCTGCTGCCCATCGTCTGGGTGCTGGCGCACATCGTGTTCCGCATCCAGGTCATCGGCCGCGAAAACCTGAAAGCCGTCCGGGATGGCCGTGCCTACGTCATTGCGCCCAACCATATCGCCAACCTGGACCCTGTGCTCATCGCCATTACGATTTTTGACTGGAAACGCCTGCGCATCCTGGCCAAAGAGGAACTGTTCAAAAATCCGTTGGCTGGGTGGTTCCTGCGCTGCATGGGCGCGGTGTCCATCGAGCGCGGCAAGGGCGACACCGTCACGCTGGAAAAAATTACGAACGAGTGCAAAAACGGCACCGGCGTCATGATCTTCCCCGAGGGCACCCGTACCAAGACCGGTAAATTGGGTATGATCAAGAGCGGTGCGTTCGTCATTGCTGCCGCAGCCGGGGCCGATATGCTGCCGGTGCGCATCATCTACGGCACCAAGGACGGGCGGCTGCATCTCTTCTGCAAGGTGCGCATCGTCTTTGGCGAGGCTATCCCCGCCGCTGACCTGCAGATCAAGGACCAGAGCCACAAGATCGCCGAACTGCGCCGCATGAAGAACCGCCTGAAGGACGAGCTGGAAGCCCTGCTGAAAGCCAACGCTTTTGACGTGCAGGCAGCCGAGACCGTTGAGGCCGACGACCCCGCCCCCAAGGCTGCCGAAAAGGCGAAGCCTGCCGGGGAGCCAAAGCCCGCTGCACAGCCCGCCGAGGCCGCACAGCCCGCCGAAAAGCCCGCACTGCCCGAAGCAGCAGAGGGAGAGACCCAGGGCGCATAACCTGAAAAACGAGGTATAACGATGAATATTATCCGTGCCAAGACCGCGGGGTTCTGCTTTGGCGTGAACCGGGCGGTGGAACTGACCTACGGCCTGCTCAAAGACGGCCACAAGGTGGCCACCCTCGGCCCGCTGATCCACAACCCCCAGGTGGTGGAGGATCTGGAGGCCAAAGGCGCCCTGACCTGCCCCGATGTGGCCAGCGTGCCCGATGGGTATGAGGTCATCATCCGCAGCCACGGCGTGCCCCAGACGGTCTACGACGAAATAAGCACACGCCGCCTGGCGTATCACGATGCCACCTGCCCGTTTGTAGCAAAAATCCATAAAATTGCTATGAGGGCAGACGAAAATCATGCACTTTTGTTGGTTGCGGGCGACGCCAGCCACCCTGAAGTGCAGGGGATTGTCGGACACACAAAGGGAAAAGTGAAGGTTTTCGCCAATTTGGAAGAACTGGAAAAAATGCTCCCGGAACTTTTGCAACAAGAATCCATCTACGTGGTGGCGCAGACGACTTTCCGTGTGGAAAGCTGGGAAAAGTGCAAGGAATTTTTAAAAAAACAGTGTACAAAAGCCGAAATTTTTGATACAATATGTAATGCAACGTGGGCGAGGCAACAGGAAGCGGAAGACCTCAGCCAAAAATGCGATCATATGGTCGTCATTGGTGGTCATCATTCTTCCAATACCCAAAAGCTTTTACAGGTCGCTGCACGGCATGCTGTAGCCATCAACGTCGAGACTGCTGATGAACTCGACCCGGCATGGCTGAAAGATGCTGTGACAGTGGGCGTAACGGCCGGGGCTTCAACGCCTTCGTCTATAATTGAGGAGGTACTTAACAGTATGAGTGAAATCCGTGACGACATGAGCTTTGAGGAGATGCTCGCTGCATCCGAAGCAAAGCCCCTGTACGCAGGTAAGATCGTAAAAGCCAAGGTCATCAGCGTTTCCCCGACGGAATGTGTCGTCGGTATTGACGGTTCCAAGCACACTGGTATCGTCAAGCTCAGCGAGATGAGCCATGACCCCAACGCCAAGATGGAAGACCTTGTTAAGGTGGACGACGAGCTGGATTTGGTTGTTGTCAAGACCAATGACCAGGAAGGTGTTGACACCCTTTCTCGTGTCCGTTTTGAAGCCCAGAAGGGCATGAAGGATGTTTCCGAGGCTGCCGAAAACGGCACCGTTATGGAAGGCGACGTCATGGAAGCCAACAAGGGCGGCGTTGTTGTCAACGTCAAGGGCGTTCGTGTGTTTGTTCCCCGTTCTCAGGCTACCATGCGCCGCGACGAGGACTACACCAAGCTGGTTGGCCAGCACGTTAAGCTGGTTATCACCGAGTGCGCAGGCCGCAAGATCGTCGGCAGCATCAACAAGGTTACTGCTGAAGAAAACAAGGCAAAGCGCGATGAGTTCTGGAAGAACGTTGAAGTTGACAAGCAGTACACTGGCGTTGTCAAGAGCCTGACTTCCTACGGTGCCTTTGTTGACATCGGCGGCGTGGATGGCCTGTGCCACATCAGCGAACTGAGCTGGAACAACATCAAGCATCCCTCTGAGGTCGTCAGCGTTGGCGATACCATCGAAGTGTATGTTAAGAGCTATGACCCCGAGAACCAGAAGGTTTCCCTGGGCTACAAGAAGGAAGAGGACAACCCCTGGGAGAAGCTCAAGAACGAGTATCCCATCGGCTCTGAGTTCGAGGCTCCGGTCGTTTCCATCACCAAGTTCGGTGCATTTGTCCGCATTCTGCCGGGCATTGACGGTCTGGTCCACATCAGCGAGATCAGCAACGAGCGCGTGAACAAGGTTTCCGACGTTCTGAAGGTCGGCGACATGGTCAAGGTTAAGCTGATCAATGTTGACTTTGACCGCAAGCGCATCAGCCTGTCCATGAAGGCTTGCCTCGACGAGGCTGCCGAGGACGCTGAATAATCCCCGAATTGCAGCAGGGGCCTGCCTGGCAACAGGCGGGCTCCTTTTGTTATATGCCAGTGTGCACTGTTGGCGTACACTGGCGAGCAGCGCTGCAAACCTCCCTGCGCTGTGTGGTAAAGGATAAACTGCATGGAAAAATTAAAGGCTTTTATTAAAAAATATTATGAGGGGCTTGCCTACCTGTTTTTTGGCGGGCTTGCCACGCTGTTGAACCTGGTGCTGTTTGCCGTGTTCCAGGCTGTGCTGGGCACGGGCTTTGCAACCGGCATTGGCAATGTGCTGGATAATATCATCTGCATTCTGTTTGCCTACTGGACCAACCGCACTTTTGTGTTCCGCAGCAAAAACAGCGGCCAGGCTGCTCTGGCGGAGTTTGGCCAGTTTGTGGCCTGCCGTATTGGCACCATGGTCATGGACCAGGTCATCATCTGGCTGGGCGTCAGCGTGCTGGCACCGCATGTGGCATTTGCCGCAGCCAACACTGACCTGTGGGCCATGGGCGTTAAGCTGTTCAGCCAGGTTATCGTGATTGTATCCAACTATGTGTTCAGCAAGTTGTTTATTTTCAAAAAGAAATAACAACACAGAACAGATAGAAACCCGAAACAACCAAACCGACGATGATAAGGAGGGCTTTCTTATGACAAACAAAATCCGCGGCGGTGCATTCCGTCTGACCGGCCTGATCCTGGGCATTGTGGGCGCAACGGTCAGCCTGACGGCCATTGTATTTTCGACCATCGGCCTGCACCAGGCGCACCTGTGTAAGACCTGTAAAAAAGGAGAAGAATTCAAATGAAATACACCAAGGAGGAAATCCTTTCCAAAGTTGACCACACCCTGTTGAAACCGGAGGCTACCTGGCCCCAGATTCAGGCCCTGTGCGATGATGCCATCAAGTATCATACTGCATCCGTCTGCATCAACACCTGCTATGTCAAGCAGGCTGTGCAGTATATGGCGGGCCGTGTTGCGGTGTGCTGCGTGGTCGGCTTCCCTCTGGGTGCAATGGATACTGCTTCCAAGTGCTTTGAAGCAAAGACCGCTGTGGAAAACGGCGCCGAGGAAGTGGATATGGTCATCAATATCGGCCGCCTGAAGAACAAGGAATATGACGCTGTGCGCGAGGATATCGCCGCCGTCAAGCGGGCCGTGGGGGATAAGGTGCTCAAGGTTATTATTGAAACCTGCCTGCTGACAGATGAAGAAAAAGAGAAGATGTGCGATATCGTGGTGGAAGCCGGTGCCGACTTCATCAAGACCAGCACGGGCTTTTCTACCGCAGGTGCAACCTTCCATGATATTGAGCTGTTTGCCCGCTGCGTGCGCGGCCGCTGCAAGATCAAGGCAGCCGGCGGCATTTCCACCGTTGAGGACATGGAAAAGTTCCTGGATCTGGGCGCAGACCGCCTGGGCACCTCCCGCGCTGTGAAACTGCTGACGGCGGAATAATTTTGCCGTAACGCAGGGGACACACAAATAAACCAAAGACCTCCATCCCAAGCACAGAACCGTGCAGGGATGGAGGTCTTTTTGTCTACAATCAGCAATAAAATCAGTATTTGTTATCTTGCACAAAGCGAACAGCTGCGCTTACAGCAGGTACGCTTCAAACCGGTGCAGGTCATCCACCTTTACGGTTGCCTTGTAATACACGCCGTTTTCGCGGTATTCTTCAGCCAGAACGCTGCCGCGGGTGCGGAACACATCGGCCAGGGCCAGCTTGTCATAGGGCAGCAGTACCTCAATGGTGCGCACACGGTGTGCCAGAATCTCGTCAATCTTGGCCAGCAGGCTGTCCAGCCCGTAGCCGGTTTTGGCGCTTACCAGCAGCACATCCGGGTCATAGGGGGCAACACCGGTGCGGTCGCACTTGTTGTAGACCGTCACCTGCGGGATATCTCCGCAGCCCAGGTCGTTCAACACTTCATCGGTCACGCTCAGCTGCTCGGCGGCCTCGCTGTCGCTGGCGTCGGCAATTTTCAAGATGATGTCAGAGCAGGCAGCTTCTTCCAGTGTGCTCTTAAAAGCATCCACCAAATCATGCGGCAGGCGGCTGACAAAGCCGACTGTATCCACCAGGATCACTTGTAACCCGCTGGGCAGCGTGCATTTGCGGGCGGTGGGATCCAGCGTGGCAAACAGCATGTCGGCTTCAAAAATTTCTGCGCCGCACAAAGCGTTGGTCAGGCTGCTTTTGCCCACGTTGGTGTAGCCCACCAATGAGATGACCGGAACACCGTTTTTCTGGCGGGCACGGCGGGTTTCACCACGGCGCTTTTCCAGCTCTTTCAGGCGGCTTTCCAGCTTTTCGATCCGGCTGCGCAGGTAGCGGCGGTCCAGCTCCAGCTTGGTTTCACCGGCACCGCGGCGGGCACCGCCGCCGCCC
>ERZ1034928.891-NODE-891-length-12130-cov-5.643230_pt1 | contig 12130 bp, 12 predicted proteins | sample MGYA00520627_ERZ1034928 | MGnify/ENA primary metagenome ERZ1034928 (study PRJEB33766, sample SAMN09781755) | gut metagenome | biome: gut microbiome | host: Homo sapiens | place: Madagascar | study: EMG produced TPA metagenomics assembly of the PRJNA485056 data set... | reverse complement strand
GTCTTAAAATAAAACGGTAGGCAAAAGAAGGTGTATTTTATGCAAAATGTAAACAAATTCACGAATTACTCTCAAGAAATAATAGCTTCTGCGCAAAATATTGCTGCAGAAAATAAAAATTTTGAATTACAGCCAGAGCATATTTTAATGGCGATGATAAAAGATGTGAAGGGTATTTCTGGAGATTATTTAAAAGAACTCGGAGTTTTGCAACAAGAATTTATAAACACAGTTGCACAAAATATAAAAAATTATCCGACAGTTTCTGAACCAGTTAACACTCAACAGTTATACCTATCACAAGCAACTAATAATATGCTTGATGTCGCAGATAACGCAAGACAAGAATTGAAAGATGATTATATCAGCATCGAACATATTCTTATTGCTATGGCAGATACAACTTTAAGAGAGATTTTTACACGATTTGGTGTAAGTAAAAATTCTGTTTTGAAGGCTGTTAAAAAAATCAGAGGAAATAAAAAAGCTGATAGTAAAGATGCTGAAAATCAATATAAATCTTTGGAAAAATTTTCTACGGATTTAACGGAACTTGCAAGAAAAGGCAAGCTGGATCCAGTTATAGGTAGAGATGAAGAAATAAGAAGAATAATACAAGTTTTAAATAGAAGAACAAAGAACAACCCTTGTTTAATTGGTGAACCAGGAGTTGGTAAAACAGCTATAATTGAAGGTTTGGCTCAACGAATAGTACGTGGAGATGTTCCAGAAAGTTTAAAAGGAGTTAGACTTATCGCACTTGATATGGGTGCGTTAATTGCTGGTGCTAAATATAGAGGTGAGTTTGAAGAAAGATTGAAAGCTGTATTGAAAGATGTTGAAGCATCAGAGGGTCAAATCGTAATGTTTATCGATGAAATCCATACAGTTGTAGGTGCTGGTGCAACAGAAGGCTCTATGGATGCAGGAAACCTTTTAAAACCAATGCTTGCAAGAGGAGTTTTAAGAACAATTGGTGCAACTACAATCAACGAATATAGAAAATATATCGAAAAAGACCCTGCACTTGAAAGACGTTTTCAACCTATTATGATAGATGAACCATCTGTTGAAGATACTATTAGTATTTTAAGAGGACTTAAAGAAAAGTACGAGGTGCATCATGGTATCAGAATACTTGATAGTGCTTTAATAGAGGCTGTAAAACTTTCTGATAGATATATTACTGATAGATTTTTACCTGATAAAGCCATTGACCTAATTGATGAAGCTGCATCGTCTTTACGTATTGAGATAGATTCTATGCCAGAAGAAATTGATGCAATGTTAAGACAAAAAGTTCAGTTAGAAATAGAGCGAGAAGCTTTAAAGAAAGAAACTGGGGAAGAAGTCGAAGAGAAAATAAAACGAATTTCTGCACAAATTGAAGATTTGGAAAGTAAATCAGAAAAACTTAAAGAACAATGGAATAAAGAAAAATCTACAATTACAGAAGAAGCAACGACAAAAGAAGAAATAGAAGAAGTTAAAAGAAAAATAGAAGAAGCAGAAAGAAATACAGATTTGCAAACAGCTGCTGAATTGAAATATGGAAAACTTATGGAACTTGAAAAGAAGCTTCATATGTGCCAAAACAAAGAAAGAAAGTCAAATCAACTTTTGAAAGAAGAAATTTCTGGAGATGACATAGCAGAGGTCGTTAGTAAATGGACAGGTGTTCCAGTTGCAAGACTTGTCGAAAGCGAAACCCAAAAGTTGTTAAGAATGGAAGATGTTCTTCACAAAAGGGTTGTTGGACAAGACGAAGCAGTTGATGTCGTTTCTGATGCTATCAGAAGAGCGAGGGCTGGATTAAAAGACCCTAAACGTCCTATCGGTACGTTCTTATTCCTTGGACCAACTGGGGTTGGTAAAACAGAACTTGCAAAATCTCTTGCAGAATTTATGTTTAATGATGAAGATGCACTTATCAGAATTGATATGTCTGAATACATGGAAAAACATAATGTAGCGAGATTGGTTGGTGCTCCTCCAGGATACGTTGGCTACGAAGAAGGCGGTCAACTTACAGAAAAAGTTAGAAGAAAACCATATTCTGTTATCCTTTTTGATGAAATTGAAAAGGCACATCCAGATGTATTCAATATCATGCTTCAAATTTTTGATGATGGCCGACTTACAGATTCAAAAGGTAGAACAGTAGATTTTAAAAATACAGTAATTATCATGACATCAAACATCGCAAGTGACATTATACTTGAGGCTGCGCTTGATCCAACAGGTAATTTTGATAATGTAAAAGAAAAGGTTTTGGAAGTCTTAAGAGCAAACTTTAAACCAGAGTTCTTGAATAGAATTGACGAAACAATTTTCTTTAGAGGTCTTACGCTTTCTCAATTGTCACAAATCGTTGATATTCAAATTGAATATTTGCAAAATCTATTGAAAGAACATGAAATAACTCTTCAAATAACGGAAGAAGCAAAAGAATTTCTTGCAAGACAAGGTTTTAATCCAATGTATGGGGCAAGACCACTGAAAAGAGTTATAAGACAATTAGTTGAAAACCCATTGTCAAAACTAATTCTTTCTCAAAAGTTTATCAACGGTGATACATTGATTGTAGATACTGATAACGATGAAATAAAATTCATAAAAGGATAAGGAAAAGAGAGCTTTAAGCTCTCTTTTCTTTTGTAGTAATTATTTAAAACAAAATTCCCCAAAACCATGTAGCCATGCATGTTTTAACATGTTTACAAAACTTAATAAAAGAAAATAAAAAAGGCAATTAAAAAATAACGAATGTTTTTATATAAGTACAAAGGTTAAATTGGTTTATTGGAGGATTAAGATTATGACAAACGCATTGACTATTTCAACAGCATTTAGTCCGATGGCGCAACACTTGGCTAACTACCAAGCAACAGATGGAACATTGGGACTAAACGCAGGTTCAATTTGGAACGCAACAGGATTTACAAATGGATATTCAACTATTCCTTTCTGTGGAGTTAATACTCAACAAGCAGTTGAATATGCTAAACAATCTCAACAACTAAACAGCATCAACATTGATTCAAACTTGACACTTAACAAACAAAACACAGCTGCAAGATATTTGACAACATCAGGTGATGATACAATTTCAAGACAAATTGCAGCATTGCAAAGACAAGTTAAAGACAACAAACAAGATAACGTTATGACTGAATATGGCAAATTGGTAGCAGCAGTTAGAACTTATTTTGAAGATGCAGGTTACCCAAATGTTTCTGATGAACAAGTAAAAGCAACAGCAGAAAGAATGTATGCGCAAGCAACAGGAACAGCACTTGTAGATGAATTGAAAGCAAACGGAAACAGCTCTTTCACACAAGGATTTAAACAAGTTGTAACTTTGGGATTGACTGGAAACAGAACATACAGAGATAACGTTGAACAAATTACTGGTGAACATTCAAAAGATAAATTAGACACAGCAGCTCAATGGACAGGTAGAATTACAGGTGGTTTGGCATTATTTGAAGGGGTAAGAATTCTTTCTAAATTTGCTAAAAGTTCAGCAGGTAAAACAACATTCAACTTGTTAAGAAAAGTTCTTTAATTTAATAATCCTCCAAAAAACCAAAAACCAAAAAATCTTAAAAATAAACCAAATTAAAAACCCTCTCTGAAAAGAGAGGGTTTTTAGTATTCAAAAATAAATTATTATTGAGCAGGTTCTTCAGCAGGTGCTTCTTCTGCAGCAGCTTTAGCTTCTTCTTCAGCCTTTGCTTTTGCTTCTTTTTCTGCTTCCAATTTAGCGATAGCTTTTTTAGAAAGCTTTTGTTCTGTTTTCTTTTTATAATTTAATGTTCCATCTTCATTGCAATTGTTGATAAGATATTGAACAGTTTCAGTAGGTTGAGCACCTTTTGAAATCCATTCCAAAGCAGAAGCTTTATCAAGTTTCATTTCTTTTGTTTTTGGATTATAGTGACCCAATTCTTGAACAGGTCTACCTTCTCTTTTTGTTGTAGAGTTTATAACAATTACTCTATAAGATGGAGTTTTTTTAGCACCAAGTCTTTTTAATCTAATCTTTAACATCAATTTTTCCTTTTTTACTTACTATAACATAGGTTCGCCGCTTAACCTTAGTAACTTGAATGGGCGAGGATTCACCCTTACACTTATCTAACCACAAGCAAAATTGATAATCAAGGCATTTTTTAAAATCTTTTGTATATTTCTTCAATGTTATTTAGGTAATCTTCTACATCAAAGCATTTATCTAACTCTTCTTTTGGTAAAATATTTTCTTTTTCCAAACATTCTTTTAGCGAACAGTGGTTTTTTATTGCGTATAGAGATAATCTTTGAACTATTTCATAAGCATTTTCAACATTTGCTTTTGTTAAAGATAACATGACTCTTTGAGAAAATATTACATCTGAAAACATTTTTGAATTTTCAAGCATTCTTTCTTTATTTATTTGCAAATTTTCCATAAGATTAGCAAATCTTTTTAGCATAAAATCTATTAAAATCATAGAATCTGGGAAGATAATCCTTTCTGCAGAACTGTGTGAGATATCTCTTTCATGCCAAAGTGGAATATTTTCAAGTGCAACGATTGAATTAGCCCTAACAACTCTTGCAAGTCCGCATAAATTTTCACTCAAAATAGGATTTTTCTTATGTGGCATTGCCGAAGATCCTTTTTGTTTAGATGAAAACCCTTCACAAACTTCCATCACTTCACTTCTTTGTAGATGTCGGATTTCTGTTGCAAACTGTTCAATAACAGAAGCAATTAAAGATAGTGTTTGAATTACGTAGGCGTATATATCTCTTGCTATTATTTGGGTTGAAATTCTTGCAGGTTTTAAGTTTAGTTTTCTGCAAACTATTTTTTCGACTTCTGGTGAAATGTTTGAGTAAGTTCCAACTGCTCCAGAAATTTGACCAACCCTTGCATATTCAAGAGCATCCTCAAAGTGTTTTTTTACTCTTTCGAGAATATCAATTTGATTTAAAATCTTTAAACCAAATGTCATAAGTTCAGCATGCATACCATGAGATCTTCCAATGCAAATAGTTTTTTTGTGTTCTATCGCAAGTTTATTTAAGATTTTAAGAAGATTATCAAAATCTTTTAAAATTATTTCTCCACTCTTTGCAATTTGGAGAGAAAAAGCAGTATCAATTACATCTGAACTTGTCAGTCCTCTGTGTATATATTGAGCATTCTCTTCGCCAACAGATTCTTTTATGTTAGTTAAAAAAGCAATAACATCGTGATGACATTCTCTTTCTATTTCGTCAATTCTTTCTATATCAAAGTGTGCTTTTTCTTTTATTTGTTTAACATTTTCTTCTGGAAAATTTTTTAATTCAGCCTGAGCCTCGCAAACAGCAAGTTCAACATCAAGGTAGAAACTAAACTTTTGTGTTTGCTCCCATATATTTTTCATTTCTTCGTTTGAATATCTTTCAATCATAAAAAGAGAATAGTGCAAATATAAAAGCTTTTCAAGAAAAAACCCTTCTCTTTTTTAGAGAAGGGTTTAATAATTATTATTTTGTAACTTCTTTAAGCCAATCAAAAGTTAATTTTATAGGTTTTTTATTTGGCTGTTTGTTACACATATCTTGATATATTGTTTGAGCTCTACCTTGTTGAATTGTTTCGGTTAACTTTTTACCTTTGCTAACTATTTTTGTTAAAATGCTTTCATTTTTTACAGCATTATCTATTTTTGCAGCATCGAGGTTTTTAATTGCATCAGAAACTTTTGTAAAGTTGATACTATCCATACTTTGAATGTTTACAATAGCCTTTTTAGGTTTTTTGAAAATATTTTTCATTTTTGTAGAGATTTCCATGACAACGTTATATGAATAATCATTCATAGGGGCACGTTTAGTAATTTCGAAAGCTTTTACATTGTATTTTTTAGATACTTCTTGAATTGCTTTACTGTTTTTGATTGCGTCTGCGAACAATTCGCATTTTTTTGTGTTTAAACCTTTAAAGTTTTGATTTTGAACTCCGATTGAATTGATTTGCATAGAAAACCTCACACATACACCTGTATTACGTCATGATTAAGATGCCTCAAGATTAAAAATTGACTTTTTTCCTAATCTTTGTTACAAAACTTAACTGTTTACATCTATTTTCTTTAATGCTACAATCTGTCTTGTAGTCAGTTTTAGGAGAAAATTATGGCAAGATTGATAAGACCAACTTGGGCAATCAGATGTGTTCAATCAGGTTGTAAAGAACTTTTTGAAGTAGTTGTATTGGATGAAGGAAAGCAACAAGAAGTTGTTTGTCCTAAATGTGGTGAACATTACGTTTACCCTATTTTACCGGAAGAAGAATAAGATTGTTTTTTTACGGAACGGACAAACGTTATAACCAATATAGTATGTTTTTGAAACAAAAATTCGGCGTTAAGGTTTACAAAGTAACCATTGACGCCGGATTTTCTTGTCCAAACAGAGAAAAACACAGAGGTGGTTGTATTTTTTGTGACGATAGTGGAAGTTTTTCTCAAGCACATTCATCTGCTTTATCTGTCGAAGAGCAGTTAGAAACTGGCATGAAAACATTAAGAGAAAGATTTAAAGCAGAAAAATTTATGTCTTATTTTCAAGCATATACAAACACTTACAAACCCGTTGGAGAACTTGAAAAAATTTATAAGAGTTCTCTTAATTCTCCAGATGTTGTCGGAATATCTATTGGCACAAGACCAGATTGCGTAGACGATGATAAATTAAAACTTATTGGAGATATTTCAAAAGATTACTATACTTGGATAGAATATGGACTTCAGAGTGTTCATAATAGAACACTGAACTTGATAAATAGAGGTCACGATTTTGAATGTTTTGTTAGAGCATTTGACAAGACTAAAGAATATGGGATAAACACTTGTGTACACGTTATTTTGGGTTTGCCTGAAGAAACGCATGAGGATATGATGATAACTGCAAAAAAACTTGCACAATTGAAACCAGATGGAATAAAAATACACATGTTATGTGTTTTAGAAGGTACTAAGTTAGCTCAAATGTATTCTGACAATAAAATAAAACTTTTGAGTGAAGATGAGTATATTGAAACAGTATGTGATTTTTTGGAGCAGTTGCCAAGCAGCGTCACAATTCACAGATTAGCTGGGAATGGACTTAAAAAAGAGCTTATTTCTCCTCGTTGGATTGGGAAAAAATTAGATTCGTTGAACAAAATTGATAGAGAGTTAGCGAGAAGAAATTCTTGGCAAGGAAAATTTTACTCTAATATCAACCATATAAATGATGAAATTATCTACTAACACGGTAAAATTATACTGTACGATAGAGTAGGTGATGAATGAGTCAGGATTTAAACTCATATTCAAATATTAAGAAACTCGATGAAAAAGAGCTTAATGATTTGTGGAGTAAATATCTTAAAGACAAAAGTAACAAAGAGTATAGAAATACTCTAATTGTTCAGTATATATACCTTACAAGATATGTTGTAGGGCGTGTAAAAGTTGCTTTACCTTCATCTTTTTCTATTGAAGATATTTCAAGTTATGGGGTTGAAGGTCTGATTGATGCAGTTGAAAAATTCTCCCCAGAACATGGTGCAAGGTTCGAAACTTATGCTCTTATGAGAATAAGAGGAAATATTATCGATAAAGTTCGTTCTCAAGATTTCTTGCCAAGAACAGCCAGAAAAAAAATTAAAGATGTTAAAGCTGTTCAAGAAGATTTAAAACAAAAATTAGGAAGAATGCCAACTTCACGTGAAATAGCAGAAGTTTTGGGTTGGGAAAAAGAAAAAATTGATCAGGTATTGGCAGAAGATACCACTATCACTTCAATTTATGAAAAGAAAGGGACTGGAGAGGATAGTATTGAGGTTATTGACACAATACGTGATACAAACAAATTAAACCCACAAGAAGCAATGGAAGAAAAGGATTCTAAAAATCAACTTGAAGCTGCTCTTGCAAAACTTCCAGAAAGAGAACGTATGATAATGGTTCTTTACTATCACGAAAACATGACTCTTAAAGAAATAGGTGAAACTATTGAAATATCAGAATCAAGGGTATGTCAGCTTCATGCTCAAGCCATTATGAAATTGAAAAATATTCTAAGTGAAAATCGTAGTGTTCGTTATCACAAGCCGATTGTGTAAACTATTAAAAAAATGTTAATTATTCCGATTTTTTTAAAAAATGTATTAGTATAATAGTATGAAATACAAAGATTATTATGAAGTTTTAGGTGTAAAAAGGGAAGCTACTGAAAGCGAAATAAAATCTGCTTATAGGAAACTTGCCAGAAAATATCACCCAGACGTAAACAAAACTAAAGAGGCAGAACAAAAGTTCAAGGATATAAACGAGGCGTACGAAGTTTTGTCTGATAAGGCAAAAAGACAACGTTACGATAGTCTTGGGGCTAACTGGCAAGATGGCTCGAATTTTACTCCACCTCCAGGATATGAAAACTTTGGTTTTAATTTTAATCAAGGTAATGCACAAAATATTCACTTTGAAGATTTGGGTGGCTTTTCAGATTTCTTCGGCTCTTTGTTTGGCGATATGATGTCTGGAAGACAAACTACATCTTCAAGAAGAAGAAGTAATTTTGGCGGAATGGATTTTGATTTTGGACAACAGCAGCAAGCTCAACCAAAAGAAAACTTGGATATCAAACAAGTTCTTAATGTTACAGCAAAAGATTTGTTCGAAAAAAAACCATTATCTGTTACTTTTAAGATTATGGATAAATGTACTCAATGTAATGGTACAGGTTTTTGTTCAGCGTGCAATGGTACTGGAATCGTGAGCGAGCAAAAACATGTAAATGTTAGATTGCCTTTGGGTGTAAAACAAGGTCAAAAAATCAGACTAAAAGGTGAAGGTAAAACTGGATACAACGGACAAAAAGGTGATTTGTATTTCACTATAAATATCAAAGATAAAGACTACGAAGTTGATGGTTTTGACTTGATTAAAGAACTTGAAATCACACCTTCACAAGCGGTCTTGGGTTGTACGAAAGAAGTTAAAACATTACATGGAAATGTTAATGTGAAAATTCCTGCAGAAACTTCATCTGGTACATTGAGATTGAAGAAGTTAGGGCTTCCTCAAAAAGATGGAAGTTACGGAGATTTAAAGGTTAAAATAAGAATAGTAATACCTAAAAATCTTACGAAGGAACAAAAAGAATTGTACAAAAAATTGTATGAACTTGAAAAATAAAAAAACGACGTATGAATTATCATACGTCGTTTTATGTTATTACTTTGCTATTTTGAGCAAACACATTCTCTGCATTGTTCTTTTAATTTTTCTGCCATAGAAGTGTCTTCCCATGGTACGAAGAAATCTGTTCTGCCCATATGTCCGTAAGCTGCAAGTTTTTGATAGAATTTACCACCAGATTTAGCAGGTAAATTTCTTAAATCAAATTGTTTAATAATAGCTGCAGGCTTGAGGTCAAAGTTTGATTTAACAAGTTCACAAATTTTTTCATCAGGGCAAGTTCCTGTACCAAAAGTGTCAACTAAAATTGAAATAGGTTCTGCAACACCAATTGCGTATGCAAGTTCAATTTCGCATTGTTCCGCTAAACCAGCAGCAACGATGTTTTTAGCAACCCATCTTGCAGCATAAGCAGCAGATCTATCAACTTTTGTAGGATCTTTGCCAGAAAAAGCACCGCCACCGTGTCTTGAATATCCACCATAAGTGTCAACAATGATTTTTCTTCCTGTTAAACCAGAATCACCTTGAGGTCCACCAATTACAAATCTACCTGATGGATTGATTAGTATAATTGTTTCACTGTCAGGTTTTAGGTTTTCGTTTTCAAATACATAATCTATAACATATTTTGTTAAGTCTTCTTTAATTTGAGCTTGAACTTTGTGGTTATCTTCTTCTCCATTGATAGAAGGATTATGTTGAGTTGATAGCAAAATTGTGTGAATTCTTGCAGGTTTTCCATCAATATATTCAACAGTAACTTGTGATTTTCCATCTGGTCTTAAATAATTTAATAAACCTTCTTTTCTTACTTGAGCAAGTCTATAAGATAGTTTATGAGCAAGACTTATTGGTAAAGGCATCAACTCTGGAGTTTCGTTGCAAGCATAACCAAACATAATACCTTGATCACCTGCACCCAAAATTTCAGTTTCTGTTTTTGATACGTCAGCATTGTCGCTTCTTGTTTCAAATGCTTTGTTTACGCCACCTGAAATATCGGTAGATTGTTCATCGATGCTTGTTAGTACAGCACAAGTTTTATAGTCAAAACCGCCGCCATCTTCACCATCGTATCCTATATCTTTAATTGTATTTCTAACTACTTTTGCTATATCAACGTAACAATTAGAAGTTATTTCCCCACAAACAAGGGCCATTCCAGTTGTAACAGTTGTTTCTGCAGCAACTCTTGATTTTGAATCTTGAGTCAAAAATTCATCTAAGATAGCGTCAGAAATTTGATCGCAAACCTTGTCTGGGTGTCCTTCGGTTACTGATTCCGAAGTAAACAAAAAGTTTTTCTTTTTCATCCTTTTCTCCTTAATTTTTTTTAACTTTCCGGTAAGTTTTTTAATTCCAACCCGGACTACTTTTAATTTAAATACATTGTAGTTTAAAGATATTTCAAAAACAAGTAAAAAAAAGGGACGAATAAACGTCCCAAGAAAGTACAACTATCACTAAATCTCTGCGGATTACCGCATTTTAATGAAAACTATGGTTGATTCCATAAAGAATCAGTAAATTTATTTGCATCATTGTTATTTTCAAATGACAAAGTAACATTTGAAGGAGTGAATACAAAAATCATTTCTCCAATTTTTTTAGGTTGAGCATTCAATGCGTGAGCAGCTCCGCAAACAAAGTCAATTGTTCTTTGAGATTGTTCTTTGTCTAACAAATGCAAATTAAGAATAACTGTTTTATTTTCTTTTAAAGTTTCTACGATTTGTGCAGCTTCGCCAAAAGAACGAGGTTCTACAACTGCAACTTCGTATCCTTTATAATTAGGGTGTGCAACTACTTTCAAATTGTTTCTTTCATTCCTTTCATTGTTGTATGAATATTCTGGTGCAAGTGCAACATTTCTTTCTACAGGATAATTTGCTTCCAATTCATCTCCGATGCCGTCAAATAATTCTTCATCTCTGTCAAATCCTGATGTTAAAAATCCTACGATAGATTTAACTTTCTCTGTTATTGCCACTTGCTTTTCCTCCAAATCTTATAAACTAAATAACTTTCTACCTACCCTGATAACTGTTGCACCAGCTTTTACTGCCTCTTTATAATCGTTGCTCATGCCCATCGAAAGTTCTTTAATTTTACAATTAAACTCTTGCTCCAAGCGACATTTGATTTGAAAAACTTCCTGAAAATGTTTTAGAAGATATTCTTCATTTTCTGTTAGGGGTGCAATACTCATCAATCCTACAATTTCTATTGATTGGAGTTTTTGAATTTCTCTGAAGCTCTCAAAAAGAGTTTCTTTTGAAAATCCGAATTTCTGTTCTTCCCCTGCGTTATTCACCTGTAAAAATATTTTTTGAATTATTTTCTTTTCAGATGCATCTTCAGATATTTTTTGTGCCAAGTTTAGACTGTCAACGGAATGTATATAATCGAAAAAGCCAACGGCTTTCTTGACTTTATTGGTTTGAAGATGTCCTATCAGATGAAATTTTGAATTTTTTTGAATTTCAGCCGGTAGACTTTTTATTTTTTCTATCGACTCTGGAATTCTTGATTCTCCAAAATCTCTGATGTTTGCATTATATGCTTCTATCATTTCGTTTGTGCCATAATACTTGGTTACAGCGACTATTTTTGGTGTATAAGGTGCGATTTCTTCTTGTAAACGTAAGAGATTTTCTTTGACTTTCCCCATATCCTTACCCCTCTTACAAGATTTTGAACATGTATACATTATATAATATCTTGCATGATGGGACAAATATTTGATTTTAGTCTGTTTTTCCTCTCTTCCTTAATTCCCCGAAAACCATGTACCGACATGGTTTCCAACGATTTTTACAAGCGATTATTTTTGGTTACATTTCTTAATAATAATTGATTATGGACTTCTTTGTAGAGCAATAAGCATGCTCCTTTTTTAT
>ERZ1034928.887-NODE-887-length-12154-cov-3.670882_pt1 | contig 12154 bp, 7 predicted proteins | sample MGYA00520627_ERZ1034928 | MGnify/ENA primary metagenome ERZ1034928 (study PRJEB33766, sample SAMN09781755) | gut metagenome | biome: gut microbiome | host: Homo sapiens | place: Madagascar | study: EMG produced TPA metagenomics assembly of the PRJNA485056 data set... | reverse complement strand
ATCCAGTTGCTCGCACTGAGCGTCTAAATTAAAAAATGTCCAACGTTGAGCAATCGTGCCATTATCCGACCAAGTTCGCACGTTCGCGCCGCTACTTGCATTACCGCCGGCGATATCAAGGCAGATCGACGGATCAAGCGCGGACACCAGCTTGATGGAGCCCCCATCCTTAACGGCAATCCATTTTTGCGCCGCAGAACCATTTGACGCGTATTGCTGAACATTCGTTCCAGATTGAGCGCTTCCACCAGAAACATCAAGAACAAGACCGGAACCACTGTTGGTTAATGTGACAAAGCCATTTTGGTCATGAGAAACGGTCCACGTTTGTGCACTTGTGGCGTTGAGAGCATATATTTGGACATTCGCACCCGATGACCTAGATCCGCCCGCAACATCAAGCGTCTGCCAAGTACTTTTTGCAGAGCGAATATAGTAGGTGCCGTCAGCGAGGTCGGAGGCGTGGACGGCGGCAAGCTCGGAGAGGATGGTAGCCTTGGGCTTCTCGAGCGTAAACCTCTGAGCAGCGGATTCATTGGATTGATAGAGGCGGATTTCTGTTCCGTTGGAATCGCTGGCGCCAGCGATGTCGATGGAAAAAACATCATCGACGACAGGCGAAAAGACATATCCGCCGCCAACCTGTCGAGCATGCCACGCAAAACCCCAAACGCCATCATCGCCAGTATTCTGTGTAAGACGCGGATGGTCCGAGAAACGAGAGGCATCGTTTGGGTAGCAAAGGTACAGCCCCGACTTAATGTTCTTAAAAGCGTATTGACGGCTGCCAAGATCAACAAGGAGAAACTGCTGTGCAGCCGTCTCATTTCTCCCATATAACTGTATCGCAGCGCCGGCACTCACCGAACCGCCCGGAACATCGAGCACTCGATGCCCCGGCAAAGTCGAGGTAAGAAAATACGTACCAGCATCGAGGGTCGAATATTTAGACAAATCACCTGACTCGGCGGAAGATTCAGACTCGATATCCGAGTCCCCATCGCTCACGCTGACATCTTCAGCAGTCTCGTCCAAAGACGAATCCTGAGAAGGATCTGCATCGCCTTCAGCCTTCGTAACTTCTTCAACGTAAGAATAGGCCGGAGAGGGTTCAGCAAACGCGGTAGAACCCGATTTTTGAACGAGGGTTAATGCAAATAGCAACCCAAGCAAAAACCCCATTCGCAATGAAATGCAAACGCACTTTTTACGACCCACGACATCCCCCAGACAGCCTCGCCAATTCCATTAACACAACATCTGTTGCCACAAACAACTCGCATGACTCGACCATCAAATCATGCGAGGTGCACAAAGCAAAACTGCCGTGCCCAAGATTCATTTAATCGCGGTTATGCGTATCATGCAAATCTTTGCGCAAAAAAGCGGAACGCAGTACGCGTTCCGCCTTCTGTCTTAGTAATTAACGACCTTCGTTCCGTAGGGAATATTGTCGTAAATCCATTTTGCATGGTCCGTTGTAAGCCTAATGCATCCCGCAGATGCGCGTTGCCCCATAGTGGGATCCATCACATTAAACGTTCCCGTATAGCAGGGTTGCGTGTGAAACAGATAGTCACCGTAGAACTGTGTGTAGTACCAGCAGGTATATCCATGCCCAAACGAAAGGCCCTTTCCGTAAACGGAATACTCACCCAGCACGGTCGGCGACTCATTCTTGCCAGGAGCGCACTGCCAGAAAGACCATAACTTCCAGTTGCCGCGAGAACCCCTAAAAATACCTGTACGGCATCCAACGGTATCAGTCAAAATTAGCCATTCCGTGTTGCTGTTATACCATTGTGCACGGTTATACATTGCCTGCTGATCGGCAGGGAGCGGCTGCACGTACGTAGTAGCACTGAAGGTAAACCGCTGCGCCCTTGAATCGTTGCTTGCGTACAGAGCAACGTTCGTTCCATTCACGCTGCTGCCTCCAGAAACATCGATAACGAACGCTCCATTCAGAGCGGAAGACAGCTTAAATCCACCGGGTACATAATCGATATACCAACGCTGAGCAGCACTTCCGTTCCTAGACCATTGCTGGATATTGGTTCCAGAAGATGTAGCCGCATCTTTTACGTCAAGAGCCTTGCCACTAGCGGCATTTACGATGTTGTAAGAGCCATCACCGTTACGAGAGAAGTTCCATTTTTGAGCACCCGAATCGTTGTTCTGCCAAATCTGAACGTTCGCACCGTCCGAGCGCGATCCGCCAGAAACATCTAAGACCGAACCCGCGCGAGAAGCCATTCGGATGAAATACGTACCATTGTCGATGGTTGCCGAAGTAGCGCGCAGGCGGAATCTCTGCGCAGCGGAGCCATTGGAAGAGTGGACTTGAATATTGGAAGTCGATGCAAAATTACCACCCTTCACATCAAGCGAAAGGTCTTGGTCATCCGCAGACACAAACTCAATACCATTGCTATCGATTCGCGCCACCCATTGCTGCGCCTTCACATCTGCCGGTGCCATCGTGCAAACATTGGTACCGGAAACAGCAAGTCTGTTAGTTGAGCAAACGGATTCAAACGTATAGGTATTCTTCGCTCCATCCACCTTTTTAAGCAGCCATTTTTGGGCGAAGGAACCATTGTTGGCATAGAGCTGAACGTTAGCACCGGAGTCAACAGATGCGCTCGCGACATCAAGCACATAGGAGGAATTTGCAGACGGATAGACCTCATAAAGGCCTTCGCTCAGCAGGTCTTCTTGCTCAGCAAAAACAAACGACGTCTGGACGGAATCTCCCGCCGTAGCAGCAACCAGATTTGAACCGGATACCGCGAGCATGAGCCCTGTACCCTTATTGATAAACGAATAGCTTCCGTCTTCATTGGCAGTGACGCTGAAAAGCTGGTTGTCGTTGGGGCTTTCACCCCACTGCTGAACATTCGTCCCGGGGACAACGTCGCCCGCTGCAACATCGAGCACCTTACCGGAACCAGCATTACGCAGAACATAGTAACCGTCTCGATACTCAGCCCTAAATAGCTGGGACAGCGTGCCGTTGCAGGAATATGTCTGAACGTTGCCCCCGTTCTTCAATGATCCACCGGCAACGTCAAAGGCAACAGAACCATTTGAGGAGGGCGAAAAAACGCACCAACCCTTGTCTTTCAAAATGTCATCGCATGGGTCAACTGACGCAGGGTTTGCAGAAATAAAGGTAAAGCGCTGCGCGGCAGTTCCATTCGAAGCATATAGCTGCACGTTTGTCTGAGAGTTCAGAGAATCACCGGCAACGTCAAGCGTGCGTTGTTGCCAAACAGCAGAAAGAAGTCGAACGCTTCCGTCGCCGTTCGGCACCGCAATCCACTTTTGCGCATAGTTCGCATCGCCACAAGCCGCGTATTGTTGGACGTTCGTTCCCAAAGAAGTTGAACCCGAGGAAACATCAAGTACTTTGCCAGACTTTACATTCGTTATCGTGAGATAGCCGTCATCGTCATGCGAAACACGCCAACGCTGAGCGGCAGTTGTATTCGATTGAAAGATCTGCACGTTTGCACCGCTCGAAGTTGAACCGCCGACAACATCGAGAACCATTCGAGACAAATCCGGACCGGCAGCTATCGCATAGTCCCCGTCTTTGACAACTTCTCGGTTATCGAAAGCGAGCTTATCGAGCTCGGAACGTACAGCCGTCGGATCAACAAAGTATAAGGATTGGGCAGCCGTTCCATTTGCACTATACAGTTGAAGTCCGGCACCAGATGCAATAGAGCCACCGGGGATGTCTGCGACCTTTTGCCCATTTAGACCCGACACGATCCGATAGCACTCGCCGTCTTTCTCGATGATCCACTTTTGGGCCTTGGTTCCATTGGCGGCATAGGTCTGCAGCTTCGTGCCGTTGGCGTCATTGCCGCCCGCCGCATCCAGAACCGCCCCAGCACCATGAATCGCAATGGTGCGATACCCGTCCAACGTAGTTGAGACATCGAACGTTTGGACACCTGAATATCCGAACTTGTCAAAGGACAGTGATCCACCGCCTGCGATCAGCGCAAACGAATCATTCGAGGCCAACATGGCATATGTTCCATCAGGAAGGTCGGCGAGATGCGCCGCCGCACGATCATCGAGTTGCTGCTGCTCAGTTTTGGCAGGCGTCAGCACCCATCGCTGAGCGGCCGTGCCGTTTGCCTCATACAACTGCACGGCAGAGCCATTTGCGGCAGCTCCACCTGCCACGTCAATGGCAAACGACTGGTTGAGCGCCGAAATAAAGGTGTAGCTGCCATCGGCCTCTTTAATTGCAATCCAACGCTGCGCAAGGGTGCCGTTATCGGACCAAAGCTGAGCGGGATTTCTATTGCTCGCGCTGCCGCCGGGGACATCAAGCGTGCAACCCTTGACAGAAGCAATGGCAACAAAGCCATTCTGATCGTGAGACACACGCCAGACCTGAGCATTCGTCTTGTTCCCACTGTACAGTTGCAGCTTTTTGCCAGCAGACGCCGTGCCACCAGGAACATCCAGTACAAAATTGCTGTTAACCGAAGAGCCAAAAGTGTACAACCCATCCGCAAGGTCATCGACGTGCTCGGAAGCAAGATCATAGACGGACCCGAGCTTCTCCGGCGCCACAGCATCAGCCGTATCCGATGCCTCGGAATCAGATACGTCATCCAAGGCCGAATGAACACCAGAAGCATCGTCAGGAACGTTCGACTGCTCCATAGCTATAGCAGAGCTTCCATTTTGATTAGTAATTGCAGCATCTTCTGCAAACGCAGGAACAAGGCAGCACCCCAGCAGTAGCGCGCTAAATACCGAAACAAATAAGGCTTTCCAATTGCCCATAGCCGTCCCCTCTCGCGAAGTTTATTACACTTTATGGCAAGAAGCCTTCTTCGTCGTCAAAAGATTCGTGAACAGCAAGGGATAGGCCCCGAAAGGTCAACCAAATTAAAGAGGCGTTTCGCAACATAGCCGTGAAACCTCTGCTGCAAAGTCATTGTGAATCGGAGTCCAGCCAAGCTCGCGCCGAAGCTTACTCGCATCTATTGCGTAACGTCGATCATGTCCCGGACGATCCTTCACCCAGTCAATATAGTCCTCACTCTGACCCATTGCCTTAAGAATGGCCCTAAGAACCTCAAGGTTGCTATGCTCGCAATTAGCACCGATAAGATACGTCTCCCCCACCGTCCCCTTAGTCAAAATAGACCAAACAGCGCGGGCATGATCATCCACGTGAATCCAGTCACGGACATTTAGGCCATCACCGTACAACTTAGGACGCTCGCCGCGCTGAACGCATGCAATCGAATGCGGAATGAACTTCTCGGGGTGCTGATATGGACCATAGTTATTACAGCAATTAGAAATTGTTGCCTGCAGACCATAGGTGCGAATCCAAGCCCTCACAAGCATGTCAGATGCCGCCTTGGAGCTTGAATAGGGACTACTAGGTCGATAAGGGGACTCCTCGATGAACTTACGCGGGTCATCAAGCGCCAAATCCCCAAATACTTCATCGGTCGATATGTGATGAAACCTAACATTGAACGTGCGAGCAGCTTCGAGGAGCCGGCACGTTCCCTCGACATTCGTTTTTACAAAAGGCTCAGGGTCAGCAATCGAATTGTCGTTGTGAGACTCGGCAGCGTAATGCACGATTGCGTCGTGTCCAGGAACAACCTGATTAAGGAGATCCGAATCGCAAATGTCGCCAACAACAAGCTCCACCCTACCATCCGGCAAGCCAGCAATGGCATCCGGATTCGCGGCATAGGTCAGTTTATCTAACACTGTTATGTAAAGATCCGTGGTATTGCTAACCACATAGCGGACAAATGCAGAGCCGCAAAACCCGCAGCCGCCGGTTACCAAGATTTTTCGCGGCTCAAACATAATGCCCCCGGAAGTCCTAGCCAATTAACTCCTCAATCAACCGCACCGTCTTGAGATACGAATGCGGACGATCAAACTGCTCTTCTGCGATGGCACGTGCCCTCTCCCCCATCCGCGAACGACGTTGCGGATCCTCAATAAGATCGACAAGCACCTCTGCCATTCCCTCAGCATCTCCGGGCTTCACGTTCACGCCAAACCCATCTGCCTCAACCTTTGCCCTAAACTCCTTGCTGCATGACGTATTGACCATGGGTTTTCCGGCGGCAAGATAGTCACCGATCTTGGTCACGATGCTCTGGGCGGCTTTTTCCACCAGCGAGTTGATTGTAATGTCGCTCTTGGAAAGCCATGCGGCCATTTGGCTATAAGGCAAATAGCCATGGAACACGACCTCGGCACCGCTAGAATGCGCTGCGGCCTTAAGATTGTCGCGCTCTGAACCATCGCCCAAGATTTGCAGTTTAGCCTCAGGGTGAGTTTTCTGCACCAGCGCCATCGCCTTGACCAGCGTCTCCAGGTCATAGCACGCGCTTAGCGTACCTGCATAGGAAACCCAAATGTCCCCAGCAGGCTTATCAATCTGTAAAGCATGCGCAGTAACGCCAGCGTCAAACTCGCACAGCTGATTACCAACATAAACGGTTTCGCTCGGAATGCCAGCTCGGGCATCACGCAGACCACGCTCGCGATACTCATCCGAAGTACCGACAACGGCATCGGCCATCTGATATACCGCTTTGGCCTGTCGATAAAACGGCGCGAACAAGATATCGGAAAGAACGGGAACGTCGAACGCCACACGGAAGGCCTCAGGCCAAAGATCATTAACATCGACCACAAACGGGATATTAAACTTTTGAGCAGCTTTACCAATTTCCCTGGCAACATCATTGGGCGGAATCTGACAGTAGATCAAATCATAGTCATGATGCTCATTGAAATACTCCGACACTCGCTTGGCAGCGACATGATGCGCCCAAATACGCTGGGGGCACATATTCTTGGGGTAAAACGGCTCCTCAATAAACCGAATTGTATAGGCGTCGGTCCCGGCATCAAAATGCTCAACGTCACGTTGGCGCTTTTCCCAATGTTGAAATCCCGAAGTAATAAAATCGACATCATAGCCATGTTCATGCAGCAACGTTGCAAGATAGACATAGCGCGTTGCGCCCTTGACCTCATTGCCAAGCTTGGCATCTTGCGTATAAATGGCAATTCGCTTCTTGTCTGTCATATCACTAATCCACTCTTACGGCTTTGTTAGGCACTTGTTTTATCGCGGCGCTCCCCTTTTTCGGCGGCTCGACGATTGCCAAACAAACCGATACGCGAGAAAGCGAACCCAAAACCATTAGTGCGCAACGAATAGACGAACTCCGAGGCAAGATAGGCAACATATGCCACTTTATTGGCCGAAACAACTACACCGGTGAGCTGGGAGTATGTCTGTTTAAATGCACCGCTGATGTGTGACATGCCCGAAACGATTTCAGGATTCATGCGTTTAAACAATGCCGCACAGCGAGCCTTAAGTGCCGGATCCTCAAAGGCCCCCTGCTCAACAAGTCCGCCAACATACCTAAAACCGATGGTATAGAAAGACTCGAGAATCCCCTTGTCGGAAATATTAACTTCATCAACGATATCGGCCATATCATTCCAGCGAACGATAGGGAGATCGCTTGCTTTTTTAGCCGAAGACGACGTAGGGAGGTCTTCGCGGTAGCAATAAAACGAATCATCGGTATACACAATCGAGCGAGCCTGAGCAAGCGTTTGAATCAAGAAGGGATTGTCCACCCATCCGGCACCGGGCACCTCTTTAAAGCGAATGCCAAACTCGTCCAAAAACGAACGTTTGTAAATTGCACTCCAAATGGAAGGGTGATGCTGGATCAGACGAGGATTATCCCGCAACGTAAACGGCTGCTTCTTTGTATTAATTCGCTTGTAATAGGCGCAGTGACACACGTTCTCCTGTGGAGTACCGGGCATACACACACGCCAATATGCCGACTTCACAACATCGGGTTCTCCGTATGCATGGGCAAGATCCATCAGTCTTGTATACATACCAGGCTTAAGGTAATCATCGGGCTCGACAATGGCAATGTATGCACCTCGAGACTCCTCAATACCACGATTGACCGTAGCGCCATACCCCTGGTTCGGCTTATCAATAACGCGAATTCGGGAATCTTTTTTCTCGTGACGCCTCATGATTTCCAATGAGTTGTCAGTCGAGCCATCATTAAGAACAATGACCTCAAGCGATGTGAAGTCGTCGGCCTCGATGCTCGTCAGGCACTGATCGAGAAACTGTGACGTATTAAAACACGGGACAATAACTGAGACCTTTATACGATCATCAAAATGCAAATTGCTCGGCACTTAAACCCCTTTGGGAACGCAAATCAGAACTGTTTAATCGTAGCACAGCGGTATTAGACGCTAAAAAACTGCTCATACGCCCGCCCCCTACAGCCGCTGGCACACTACGGACACGTGCCGCCCGTCAAAGCCAAAGCCCCAGCGCACGCGGCCGAAACCTGGTCGCGGGACGCGAATCTCGTCGATACCGTCACGTTCGATGTCGAGCAGCGCCTGAACCGCCAACAGCTCCAGACCCAGGGCATCCACGTCGGGGTCATACATCAAGTTGATCGTTATCAGCGGGCGCTCGTCAAGCATACCGATCGTATCGGCCACGTCAAACATAGTTCCCGTAGAGAACACCTGGATATCCCAGCGATCCGCCCCGCGCTTTCGATTGGATGACGGATTTGCATACCCTGGCATACCAAAGCAGAGCCCTTGCAACAGCAGGTGGTATGGCAACGGCGAATCCATCTCGACCGCGCCGACTCCTGCATCACCTAGAATTCGACGCAGCGCCTGTCTCACCGTATCCTCGTCCCCGCGACACAACCCGTCACGAAACGCATCGACGTCCCGCGCATCCTCGGCAGCGCACTCAAACCATTCAATAATCACGAGACGCAACGCCTGGCGAAGCTCGCCATTGGGCAGACGCAGAGCACGGGAGCGAGCGCTGTTTCCTGGCTCCTCAACTATATCCGTCGTTAGGAAGCCGGACAGGTATAACGCGGTCCACAGGTCATCGTCAGTCGAGGCATCCGACCCGACGGCACCCATTCGAAGCGAAACTTCAACGCTTCCATGAGCCTCGAGCAAATTGAACAAAGTCGCAAGCTGATCGAGATTCCAATCACCAACCGTCCTGCTCAGGCTATCAGCGTATCCGTATAAATCAGCCCGCACCGGCGGCGTGCAACCGCGGTTCAAGAAATCAATCACGCGCGCCGGACACGAGCAATAAAACCCGCCAAATCGGTATCCCTCGAACCATTCACGCGCGTCATCCAGGAATTCCCCGCGTCCAGCATGGCCTAGTAGAGCCTGAACCTCAGCATCCGAAAAGCCAAACCACCAATCGCACCACGTCGAGAGCGGCGTCGACAGACAATGCGAGCAGCCGCGCGAAGAAAGTGCCGGCTCGGCAGGACCGGGATACTCCCCCATAAGACACGCCAGCCGCAACGAATCCCCCGCAGCGGCAATGGCATCAAACAGTACGCGATCGAGCAGCTCTTCCGGACAGGAGCCACAAGCGTCACTCATAGCAAAACGGCCCAACCACGCCGCGTCGTATCCATCAACGAGCAGCACAACCTGTTCGTCGCAAGCCATCTCCAGCAGCTCAATGAGCACACCAAGTACCGAGCCAACCTCGTCTTCGCTCGCAACACCACGCGCAACGCGTTCGATATGACGCACCTTATCTCGAGCTAAATCCGGAGCTTCCAAGAGTGGCAACAAGCGAGCGCACTCACCCGAAAGAGCGTCATGCACGACGCCGACGACGTTGGCGCCGCACCTCGCGGCGCTAGAAAAGTCCAGCGATATCGCCGGATAGCAGGCATACTCATCCCGATAGCGCCCGCCGCCCGCATCCCAAATCTGGGAACCAGCAAACAGGCCCCGATCGACCTGCCCGACCGCGGGACGCTCCAGAAAGGCCTTGAGCATCGACAAGTTCATGCTTTTGCCAAAACCATCGGGTCGGCAGCACACCATAACGGACGCATCGCAATCCAGCACATCGGCAATAAACATGGTCTTGTCGATTAGCACGCATCGATCCATGGCCTCGGCAAAGTCATGTTCGCCGACCGGTAGTGCCCCGTTACCCGAGCGGTTGATCAACCCTACGCCATAGTAGGCAGTATCACCGTAAATCGCCTGTTCAGACACCGTAACTTCTCCCTAAAACGCAGCACGATGCCCATTGTATCGGGCAACTCAACCGCAATGATGCCGTCATGCAGACGTTTCGGGTAACGGTAGCAACAAGAACCCCGATGGGGCATAACTAATCGTTGCACAACAAAACAGGGCCCGATGCAATCGCACCGGACCCCGCCCCAACTCTTTAGTGATCTGGCAACCGAAAGACTACTCCTCGGATCCACCTTCGCCAGCGGACTTCTTCTGCTGATCAAGCTTATGCTTGCCACTCACAATGGACGTGGCACCAAGCGTCGCCAAGCTCGCGCTGGCAAGGCTCGCCATCACGATGAGGTCGCCCGTCTTGGGCATATTGCCACCCGATGCCTTGGTGGTCGTGGTAGTCGTCGTGGTGGTCGAGGTGACGTTCTTGTCGTCAACCTTCTGAGCATCGGCGTTGGACTGTCTCGCGCCTGCATCGGTCGAAGCATCGGCATCGCCATCAGTCCTGGACTCGGGAGCCTCACCAGATGCGTTCTCGCCAGAAGACGAGCCGTTGTTGTTGCCAGCCGTCAGCGAAGACCCGATCAAGGCGCCAAGCTGCTCGCCAACGGAGGGCTTGTTCTCGGTCGACGAATTGCCGACATCGGAGTCCTCGGTCGAGTCGGAATCAGTGCCAGAGCTCTCGCCAACATCAGTGGAGCCATTAGAGGGGCCGCTATCGGTCGAACCAGAGACAGAACCACCGGTCGATCCAGAAACAGAACCACCGGTTGAACCAGAGCCCGAATCACCAGCACCGCCAGCAGACTCCGTTCCACCCGAAGCAGTCCCGCCATTACCGGTACCATCATTGTTGCCAGCACCAGTCGAAGGCGCACCCGTCTCGCCGCCATTGCCCGCATCGCTATCGGTACCAGGCGTCGGCGCAGCGGGAGCGGCAGGTGCCATGCTCGGGCCAGGCGCCGGCGTGGGTTCAGGCTCCACAGGCGTTGCCGCGGCAGCCTCGTCCTCGGTAATGTAGACCAGACAATCCTTGAGCTCATTGCGGTAGCGATTCTTCCAACCCTCATGGTACTGAGGCTGACTCGAATACTTGCGCGCCACGTTATCAACCACGCTGTTCGAAAGCGCGGTCACAAACTCGCGGTCGGACATATCGTTGGAGAGATTCGCCCAACGGAAGAAGTCCCTGCAGCCACCGGTGCCGCACATGTTGGTGATGCTCCACACCATGCCCTTAACGCAATCGGCACGGCCCGAAATATCAATACCCAAGCCGCTCTTGAGCCACGCCTCGGTCACCGCATAGTACGAGTTGTACGCATAGGCATCTTGAAGAGCTGAGAACTCAACAGGATCGGCGTTGTACGCACCTTGGAAGGCATCCTGCGCGATATGGCCCAGCTCGGTGAGCTGGCCGTTCTCGTACATGGCATTGCTCGCGTTGGAAATCTCGCTGCCTCGATCAATCGCATCCTTGAGCATGCTGTATTTTTCGGGGTTGTAGTTGTAGGCCTGCTTCATAAACGGAATGAGCGACCATCGGCGGTCGAACTGGTAATAACCCAGCGCGTTATAGCCGTCGCCATACGAAAAGCCCTGGTTATAGTTGCCGTGGCTCTCGTACTTGGTAAAGTACTTCATCTCAGGGGTCACGTTAACAAACGAAACGCCCTGGACCGACCTCAGCACGCCCGAGAAGGACTGCTGGGTATAGAGACCCTTATCGTGACGGGTGCGTATTCTATGAAAGGACCTTTCTGGGCGCTGGCATCCGGCTGGATGAGCAGCTCCTCGGCAGCGGCGGGGGCCGGCACGGAAACGGCGCCAAACGAAAGCGCCAGCGTCAGGCCCGCGACAATAGCAGAATGCTTGGGCTGCATAAGATCCTCCCTGCATTGGTGTAGTTAAAGTGCAGTTTGCAAAGATAAGAGTAAGTATTGCAGCTCGCCCGTTGTTGCACAACAACCCCTCGGTAAACGGCAACAACCCTCCGCGAAATCTTAAGGAATTGCGTTCAACCTACAGC
>ERZ1034928.885-NODE-885-length-12156-cov-6.778283_pt1 | contig 12156 bp, 27 predicted proteins | sample MGYA00520627_ERZ1034928 | MGnify/ENA primary metagenome ERZ1034928 (study PRJEB33766, sample SAMN09781755) | gut metagenome | biome: gut microbiome | host: Homo sapiens | place: Madagascar | study: EMG produced TPA metagenomics assembly of the PRJNA485056 data set... | reverse complement strand
GTGCGACTGCTGCTGCAAGTGACCGACAAGGCGGGGAGGGCGACCTCCCCGCGCATCTGACAGGAGGAATTTATGGTATCCATGGACAGAGTAAAGACCGGGCTGACGCGCTATCTTGACGCGGAATTCGCGCCGAAACTGCCGCGCGGAGATCTCCGGCAGAACATCAAAGCCGGCGGCGTGATCGCGTGGTGCGTCTATGCAATCTCCCACCTCGACCGGCTGCTGCCAGCCTACGCGGCAAAGGCGGGACTGGACAAGCTGGGAGCCATCAACGAGGACGGCATCGACGTGGACGGGCTGCTTGCTGCGATCCGTCCGCAGATTGGCGAGGGCGGCATGGCGGTGGAGCTGCCGGTGCTGGGAGAGCTGACGATCTACCCGTCTGATGTGGATACGCTGGCACAGTATATCAGGGAGGCATGACATGATGACATTATCCGATATCAAAGCGGAGATCCACGAGCTGCTCAGCGGGAAAATGACGTGGGAGCGGCTGGAGCGGCTGAACGTCCTGCTGCACATCGAGCACCGGCTGGAAAAGCGCGGAGACGAGGTGCATGAGCTGGACGCCAGAACAGCGCAGGCGTGGACATCCCACATGGAGAACAGCGACGGCAGCAGAGGTCCGCGCTGGACCATGGATCAGACGGACGAGGTGCTGAAGCGGCGCGGATGGGACATTCCGTCTCCGGCATTCTACGCCGTGATGAATTCCGTGTGGAGCGACTACGGCGCGACGCTGCGCCGCCACGGCATCGACGACACCGATCTCTGGGCGGAGCTGGCGAAGGACTGGATCTGCGACGAGGACGCGAAGCCGGGCAAGGCGGCAAGGTACTACGAGGATATCGTGGAGCACTGAAAAATGGCAATGAAAATGGCAATGAATAATGAAAAGCCTTGAAAATAAAGGCTTTTTCAGCGATAGGTTTCGGGTTCAAGTCCCGCCACTCCGACCAATATTTAACACCGAACATTGTTAGAATGTTCGGTGTTTTTCTACGTTTATGGGAACTTTCTGAACATTTATGTTCCAGATGAATTGCGCGGATGTATAAATATTAGCGGATATACCATCAAAAATGGCGCTTACAAACAAAAAATGGCAATGAAAATGGCAATGAAAATGGCAATGAGGTCTGAAACAAATTTCAGTCCCCACCGCCATTTTGCTGTCCAGCGTAGAAATCGGACATCGCGGAAGAAAATTTTTTCAGATCACTCTTCGCAATGTGCGTGTAGATATTTCTCATGGTTTGGTAGTCTGACCATCCGCCGAGCTCCATTGCGACCTTCTCCGGGACACCGAGGTGATAAGCGAGACTGGCGAAACTATGACGCAGGCCATGCGTTCCGACGCGCGGCAGTCCAGCACGTTCACAAATCTTGTCGATATGCCGCTGGATCGTATTCGGATAGCAGCCAACGACCGGACCACCTTTCTCCTGCTGTGCCCGCAGCAGTATTTCCAGCCGTGGAATCATGATCGGGACATCTCGCCGGGACGACGTGTTCTTATTGGTGTTTTTTCGTATCAGCGCGCCGCCACTGTCATAGACGACTGCACCGCGGACATGGAGCACACCGCGCTTCAGATCAACCTCCGTCCATTGCATACTTAGGATCTCCGACCGCCGAAGCCCATGAAGCGCAAGCAGGACTGCGATCTCCTCGCTGTCCCCTTCGGCTTCTGTCAGAAAAGCGGAAATCTCCTCCGGCTGGAGGAATGCGTGCGTATTCTTCGGCACCTGCGGGAGATGGACGTCCGGGCGGCTGCCGGTCTGTTCTTTGATCGCAGAGGCGACGAGCGACCATGCATTCTTCAGCGTTTTCGGTGAGCAGCGTTCCGCATCAATTGCTCGTTGATAGTCACGGACGGAGAGCTTCGCGACGCTCCGGTCCATGATTGCCGGGAAATGATTCCGCGCCTTCTCCATATATCCTCGAATCGTGGAAGGAGATAGTGCGTGCTCTCGTGCGCGGATATACTCATTAACGGCTTCGCGCACAGTCATGCCATAGGTTTTGCGCGCTTCGTCCCGCTTAATTCCCGCCTTGATCGCCATGGCTTCTGCTATGGCGGCTTTTTCCGTATCCCTTGTTATTCCTATATCTTCCCCATTAATCCGTACTCGGACGAACCACGAGCCGGAGGGGAGCTTTCTGGCAGTTGGCGTTTTCATAGATACCTCGGAAAGTGTAGTAGAATCGGCGTGCGGGAGGAAAGAAAGCCGGATGTCTGATCGATGGAGACGCGAAACCATCCCATGTCTCGATTGAGGACATCAACGGTCATAAGCAAAATAAAGAAAATAATGCAGACCGCGAGGGCAATCGTCAGCCGCTTGATGCGTGCCTCTGCTTTTGCCAGCTCCTCCTTGAGGTGCTCGATCTGCTGCTCATATAGTTTTGTGGACATCTCCAGCATTTCAACTCTCGTCTTTCCCATCATTTCGAGCATATTCTGTGTGTCGGTGTGCTGCTCCGGTTCGCCGACGCATGCCGGCTCTTTCCACGCATCTATGGCGGATTCGACGGCATCCAACAGATCTCCGCTTGGATTGACAACTCGCCCTGTCAGATGATTGCGGATAGTCGAGGATGGTATGCCGGTGTCCTGCTCGATGATGTCCCAAGATATTCCGGATTCGCGCTTCTTTTTCATGATTTCCGCTTTTCTATCCAAGAGAAAAATCTCCTTTCTTTCAGCCTGCCAGACTGGCAGAATGTGGCAGAATCGCACACTTGACTGGCAAGGCTTGTCACGAGTATCCTTGAATTACAGCTCATCCAACAGACACACGGAGACAGGAGGAATTTATGAAGGTAAAAGTGATAAAACGGCACAGAGTTAAGGTTCGCGTCCGCCGCCGGAAACGGAAAACACCTCCTGATATCAGGAGGTCGGGACCGTAGTTACGGTCCCGAATTGTCTTGTCAAAAGCATTTCGAACACGCCGTATACCCTGCCGCGATTGCATCATCGAGATCGATTGCAATCTGACTACCCCAGAGATACTGACACCATGATCTGTGGTACTTTGATCCAGTATCCGTAATGTAAACGGTTTCGGAGTTCGTTTGCTGTGTGGGCTCGTCATATGTATATGAGGATGCGGTGTAGTCATTGTAGGTGTCCTCAGAGTCACCGCCGGCTTCGCAGCCGTCGGCATATCCGTCGGCATATCCCTCGCCGTATTTTCCCAGCAGCAGAGACTTCGACTTATTCTCGGCATCCGCATATCCCTCGTCGTAACCGTCGCCGTATCCATCGTCGTAGTCGTTCTCGTGATCCGTTTCTGCGTCGCTATATCCTTCGGCATAGCCGCTGTCGTATCCCTCGTCCTTTGCAGCAGCCAGATCTTCCTCGCTGTAGCTTGCTTCACAAGCAGTCAGGGCAACGGCAAAGAAAATCGCAGCCACCACGCAAAGAAATCTCTGCATGTTTTTTCGATACGCTCTCATAGGCATCATCCCTCTCTTATTTTATATATAAATCTTAGCACTTTATCCACAAAAAAGAAAGACTTATCGTTAAAATTTGGAGACAGTCACAATTTCGGCTGCCGGGATTGAACGGATTGCACAAGGCGCGGCGGTTGGGGGGTGGCGCAGAAATCCGGATTGCCGTATAATGGCTGTGATAAGCGCACAGAAGAACAAACAGTTCAAAACAATTTGACTTGGAGGTACTACATATGGAACGCATCGAACGCCGCACGGAATGCACCGAACAGCCGAAGGGACGCACCAAGCCAGTCTGGGATGAAGCCGCCAAGCAGCGCCTTCGCGAGGTGCTGATGCAGCTTCCCCTCGACAAGCTCGACAAGATCATTGATAATCTACAATCTCCTTGACTTTTTCGAGGATTTCCCCCGGTGTTATGGAATCGGTTTGGACTTCCAAGTACTCCGATAGTCTGATGTGCTACTCCGCGTCTTTGCGGTTGCGCAGGTAAAAGATGTAGCACAGCAGACTAGAGAGCAGGAAACCAACTGGAAGCGGGACATGGAGGTCAAGCCAGTTCAGCACAGCCCACGTCCCGGCACCGCCATAGTAGAATCCGCAGGCATAGCCGTAGCAGTGGTCTGTGATTTGCGGAAACCACCAACAAAATACGGCGGCAATCAACATGGGAGCTGCTGCGGCGAAAAACATAACCTTGGCTGTCCACCAAACGACTTCCCAGAATGTCTGATCTCCGCGACCGATTAGAAACACCGGGGAAAGCAGCAGAGTGAGAATCAACTCGCACAGAACAAATACAAACAGCGTCTGAACCGGAGACTGCCATTTTTCCGGCAGCCGCTCGATTTTCAGTTTCTCTTTCAGTTTCATCCCACACACCGCCTTACCTATGATCTATTCAAAATTCTAGCACTTTCCCGCCGTAAAAGAAACCACATTCCGGGAATTCGTGCGGATGCACAAAAAATAATACAAAAATTGGAGGTTCTGCACATGGAAAAAGCCGCAAACCACGCAAATTTCGCGCAGCTCACGGCTGTTTTGAATGGGACACCATGTCCGAGGGGAATGCTCCTGGCATTACTTGCCGCCCTCACCTCCGAACCACTGCCGCAGGGCAGCGACCACGGAGAGGAGAAAGCGCAGGTCCTCGTCCGTTAAATCCTGCCCGCGCGGGACGAGTCCGGCGGAATAGAACGCCTCCATCACTTCTTCCACACGGAGCGCCTCTGCATCTTCGGATGCGGGGGCGTTTTCTGTTTTTGAAGGATCCAGATCGTTCAATGTATATCCAAGGAACTCTACAATCTTTTTCATTGTTGGGAGCCGTGGGTCTTTTGTTTCCCCAGAGAGGATTTTATCCAGTGTGGGACGAGGGACACCGGCTCCGGCTGCTATTTCGGCGGAAGTTAAACCACTCCGTTGTTTCATCCTCCGAAGCTCTTCTAACCACATTTCGTTCACATCCTTTTCTTAAATTGTATTTGCATGGTAACACACAATTCGGGCATCGTCAAGAAAAAAATATCCGAAAGCGGTGAAAAATATGTTGACATTAACCGTACTCGGTGATAATATATAGTCAAGCTCAACCGAATACGGTTGAAGGAGGTGATACGATGCTTAGAAACCTGAAAGCCGAGATGGTAAGAAATGACGTCAAAGCGGCGGATATTGGGCAGGTCATCGGGAAGTCTGAGCGGAGCACGAAGGATAAAATTTCCGGTCGCTTTTCGTTCAGCATCTCGGAGGCAATGAAGATTCGCAACAAGTTTTTCCCCGACATCCCGCTGGACGAGCTGTTTGCGGAGAAGGAGGAGAGGGCATGAGGAGAGACGAGGACATCATGAAGCAGATCCGCCGGTACGACCGAAGCCAGAAGTTTTGGAGGATCGCGGAGCCCGTGCTGCTGGCGATTGCGATTTTCAACACCTGCGTCTGCGTGGCGTGCGGTATCCTGAGCATTATCATGCTCATCCAGCGATGCTGAAAACCGAGGCAACGGCAGCCACGGCAGCGAAGATTGTCGAGATGACGCTGCACGCGAGGGCGAGGCGCGTTTCCTTCAAAGCCCTGCGGTGCTCCTGCTCCGCGAGGAGGGCGTCCTCCCCGGAGAAGGTGATCCAGATTTTATCCAGACCGTCCGGGCAGACGGCATAGTCCTTCCAGACGAGGTAATCCAGAGCAGTGAGGGCGACGTCGACCTTCATCCCGGCATCATGGAGAATCTTTTGACGGCGCTTTGGGAACTGCTCCGAGGAGCCGGAGAGGGTGAGAAGCTGGCGGAATATGGGATCAGACACAACGATCATCCTTTCTTGGGTGAGATGCTTCAAGGATAGCACAGAGAAGGGAGTGGAGCAAGGAGGAGAGGGCGTAACGCTCTCGACCAAGCCCGAAGAGCAGCGCAGCGTGCGTCAGGGCACCGGGCAATCGCTCATTACCCGACGCCCCCGGCACTTAGCCGCCGGTGCAGTCCATGGCAGATGCCGCCGGAGCGAACGGTTTAGACTGCATCCCTATTCCTCACGGACGCGACCCGCCTGCGGCTGGTTCCCGCAGGACCGGAACAGGCTCACGGGCGACACGGGAAAAGCGACATGAGCGAGAGGACAGTTTTCAACGGACTGTCGGTCAAGCCTGTCACCCCCATTCTTTCCCGGGGAGATGCCCGAGACGGGCGGGATCCCAAGACCATGCTACGCTGTTCTTTGGGCTTGGTCAAGCGACAAAATCCACAAAAATCAGAAAGGAGAATGGAAATGCCGAGGACGAGTTTTTCTTGGCGGCAGGATCGGCTGCGGGATCTTGCAAATCTCATCGACCGCTATCGCAGAATTGAGGAGATCAACAAGGAGGAGCTGGCGAAGCGGCTGGGCTGCAGTCCGATGACGCTGCGCAGCAGGCTCAAGTTTGATCCGGAGCAGTTCACGATTGGGCAGCTCTGGGATCTTGCAGGCATCCTGCACATCCCAGAGGAGGAGATCAACAAGGCGCTCTGTGCCGGGACAAAAAAGAGGTATTGAGATGGACGAGAGGGCATTGGCACTTTTCGGCATCCTCCTCTGGGCGGCGCTCTGCTGCATGGTGGCGGCGCTTGGAAGGGCGAGGGCACTCGCCAAGGAATTGAAGGAAGCCAACGCAGAGACGCGCAGGGAGCGCGAGGAACGCATCCGGATGCAGGCAGAGCGCGACACCGCAATGCAGCGGCATGAGGCGCGGAAGGCGCACTGCTGCATTATCCGCGACGAGGAGATCGAGCGGCTGAATCGGGAGATCGGCGCATGGGAGAAGAAGTACCGCGTGCTGGAATCCGTGATCAACCGCATGTGGGAGGATCGCAAATGACGATCAAGTGCTCCGTCTGCGGGCAGGAATTCGAGCGGAATCCGCGCTACGTCCGGAAGCGGAATTTTTGCAGCAGGCGCTGCCGGAACGCATGGGAATACCGGGCGCGCAGGAAAACGCCGCCGGTCCGGCGGGAGGACGTCAACCGAAGCCGAAGGGGAACTCCGGTGACGGTGCCGGCACAGATCATCGTGACGAAACTGCCGAGCGGCGTATTTCCGGAGCTTATGCCGGAGGAGGGCAGACAGTACCCAGCGAAACTGCATCCGGCACGCGGGCACATGGCAGCCGTGATGACGATTGAGATCGGCGGCAAGGAGATCATCCTGCGCCCGAACGAATACAAGGAGGTGAAACCATGACGAACGAGCAGATCAAAGCGACGAGGCGCGCACACCTCGCACAATACGGCGGAGCCGGATGGATCGGCAAGCCGGTTCACGAGGGCACGAACAACCGGAAGCGCAGAGCGGCTTCGCAGGCGAAGAACGGGGAATACACGAAGCTCCACGCTTGGCGCGAGCAGAACAATCTCCGGCAGGACGAGGCGGGCGAGATCTTCGGCGTGACGCAAGCGACGATCTCCAATTGGGAGACCGGTGCGGTCAAGGTGCCGGAGGCAATCCGGCGATTCATAGAGAAAGCCGCCTGCGGTGCTGGCACACCACAGACGGCAAAAAAAGAATCTAACACATAAAGGAGTATAGCACATGAAAATGACTTTTGCAAGTCTCAGCCGCATGTTTCGTGCGCTTGCCTCGCTGGAGCGCACCGGCGCAATCAAGACGGTGACGTTCAGTGAGGATTCCCGCATCACGCTGCGGGAGGACGTATTCAAGGAGCTGTTCCCGGACATCCCCGCAGTCAAGACCGAGTACGGGACGTATTACCATGTCCCGTTCAACGGACTGGAGGTGTTCGCGTGGGCAGAAAGCTAGGTGCTGTCTCCGGCGTGCGTGGATACATTCACGGCACCTGCACGGTCCGGAATCCGTTCCCTGTAGATCTGCGGGGCAATCCATTTATCGACTGCATGCACTGCAGGTTCTTCCGGCAGGCGTCGCGGCGATGCGGACTGAGCGGCGAAATTCCGGCGTTCCCGGAACGATACATTGGAGCGGAGTGTCCGCTCGACATTGAGGAGGATGTCGTTGATGAATTCGATGAATAAAAACATGAATGTCTGGGTGGTGGTTTCCGATACGCCGCAGGAAGCGAAGAAACCGATCAAGGGCGGTCGGCTGAAAGGCTTCACCGACATCAATCCGGTCTGGCGTTTCAAACTGCTGACCGAGGTGTTCGGTCCCTGCGGATTCGGCTGGAAGTACGTTGTTACAGACCGGCAGCTTGAAAAGGCGGAGAACGGTGAGGTCAAGGCGTTCGTCTCTGTGGATCTCTACATCAAGTGGGACGGAGAGTGGAGCGCGCCCATTCCCGGACAGGGCGGATCGAGTTTCGTATCCAAGGAGAGCGGCGGCACCTACGTCAACGACGATTGCTACAAGATGGCGCTCTCCGATGCGATCGGCACGGCGTGCAAGGCGCTCGGCATGAGTGCGGACATCTATTTTGCCAACGGAGAGCGGACAAAGTACACTGTACTGGCAGAGCCGTCCGTCCCGTACAAGCCGCCTGTCTGCGAGATGTGCGGCAAGCCCATTGAGGATATCCATTTCAAGAGCGGCAAGATCTCCAAGGCGGCGGACATCGCCAAGACGACCAAGGAACTCTACAAAAAGCAGATGTGCTTCTATTGCTACAAGAAGCTGCAGGAGATGGAGAAGCATGCTGACGACGCAGGTTAAGTGGCTGAGCGATCAGGAGGGTGCATGGCTCTGCTGCAAGGCTCCGCTGCGGGAGGTGATGCACGCGGCGGAGTCCTTTCGGGACGGCAAGACCTACGAGGTGCTGCTCAAGGAGCACCGCAAGCGCAGGAGCACGGACGCCAATGCATACCTCTGGACTTTGCTTGGCAAGATCTCCGCGAAGGTCGGTGCGCCGCCGGAGACCATCTACCGCAGCTTCATCCGCGACATCGGCGGGAACTACACCGTCCTGCCGATCCGCGACGACGCGGTCGAGGAATGGTGCCAGAAGATCTGGGCGGGAAAGGGCATTGGATGGGTGGCGGACGTGCTCGGACCGTCCAAACTGCCGGGCTACACCAACGTGATCTGCTACTACGGCTCGCACGTTTACGACACGGCGACCATGGGGCGGCTCATTGACGCCGTGATCGCCGAATGCAAAGAGCTCGGGATCGAGCACTTGCCTCCGGAGGAGCTGGAAAGGATGATGAGTGCTTGGGACAGAAAGAACACACCTCCATCTCCCGAAGCGTAAAGGAGGCGGTCTGGGAGCGCGACGAACACCGCTGCGTGCTCTGCGGAAGCGCCGAGGCGGGGCCGTGGTGCCATTTTATTCCACGCGCACGCGGGGGACTCGGCATCGAAGAAAACATCTGGACGGGCTGCAGGCGCTGCCACAGACTGTTTGACCAAGGGAGCTGCTATGCCGCAGTACAGGCACGGAGGGCTGTACGGGACTATCTGTGCGGGTGTTATCCGGATTGGGATGAAGCCGCACTGCTATACAGAAAGGAATGAATGATAAGATGTTAAATCAGATAAACATTGCCGGGCGGCTCTGCGCCGATCCGGAGCTGCGCCGGACCGGAAACAATATCCCTGTTGCGACCTTCCGGATCGCCTGCGAGCAGGACTACAAGCCGGAGGGAGGAGAGCGGGAGACAGACTTTATTTCCTGCGTTGCGTGGAGAAACACAGCGGAATTCGTTTCCCGGTACTTCTCCAAGGGCAAGATGGCAATCGTTTCCGGGCGGCTGCAGATCCGTCCCTACACGGACAAGGACGGCAACAAGCGGACGGCGGCGGAGGTCGTTGCAGACCGCATCTACTTCGGAGAGAGCCGCAGGGATGAGGATACGCGCAGCACAGCTCCAGTGCAATCCTTCGAGGATCTGAGCAGCGATGACTCCGAGCTGCCGTTCTGAGGTGGGCTGATGAAAATGGAATACGATGCAATCCTGTTCCGCGGGGATTCCTTGGCTGACGCGAATCTAATCCGCCTCGCGGGGCTTTCGCAGAAGGATCTCAACGACTTGACGCGGATCCTGCAGAGGCAGAGCGGCACGTTCATGTTTGTCCTTCCTTGGCGGGAGGATGGTTAGCCGGATGCCGAATAGGATTCTCCGCGAGACGATCTGCACCTCAAACAGCGTGGATCAGCTTTCGTGGTTTGAGGAAGTGCTTTTCTACCGGCTGATCGTAAACTGCGACGATTTCGGGCGATACGACGGGCGGGCAGCGATCATCAAGAATCGGCTGTTCCCGCTGAAAGAAAACTTGACACTGAAAACTGTGGAAAATGCTCTTCATGGATTGGCGAGCGCTGGATTGGTTGCCCTCTATTACCGAGAGGACAAACGCTTCCTTTGCCTACCAACATGGGGTAAGTACCAGAATCAGAGAGCCAAGGCAAGCAAGTATCCGGCACCGGAAGAATGCGATACGATGCAGCCTGCAAGCACTTGCATGCAAATGCATGCAGATGTTCCCGTATTCGAGAATCGAGAATCGAGATACGAGAATCGAGATACGGGATGCGAGAATAGGCGCGATGCGCCTGCGCCCGCTCATGAAAAACCGAAAAAAAACATTGCTGTACGCCATGAATACGGAGCTTACCGCAACGTTTTGCTCTCCAACGAGGATCTTTTGAAGCTCCGGGAGGAATTCCCGGACTGGGAGGCGCGAATCGAGCGATTGAGCGAGTACATCGCCAGCACCGGCAAGAGCTACAAGAACCATCTTGCCACGATCCGGGCATGGGCGAAGCGGGACGCGCAGAGTCCGCAGCAGAAGCGCAGGTATTTCCCGTCTGCTGCGGAATACGAAGAACAGGAACTGGATCCGCTTGCCTTGGCACAGATCCGGAAACGGCTGGGAGGTGACGCAGGATGAACGTCTGCCCAATTTGCGGGAGCGACAGCTTCAGCTATCTCTACCTGTCCATGAGCAGGGAGATCGTTGGCTGCACGGACTGCATGAATTTACTGGAACCGTGGGAGGTGCCGGATGACGAGGAAGAAGAGGACCGGGAAAGCGGCGAGGAATAAAGGCAAGCGCGGCGAGCTGGAATTCGCCTCGCTCTGCCGTGCGCACGGCTTTGACGCAAGCCGGACGGCGCAATGCCGCGGCAACACAGGGAAAGCCGGAGACGTGGAGGGCATTCCCGGCGTGCACATCGAGGTCAAGCGCACGGAGGCGCTGCGGCTCTACGAGGCAATGGCGCAGAGCATCCGGGATGCGGAGGCAGGCGGCAGGGGCGAGATGCCCATCGTGGCGCACCGGCGGAACGGAGAGGACTGGCTGATCGTCCTGCAGGCGGAGGACTTCTTCCGCCTGTTGGGAGAAAAGCCGTGACCTGTCCCTGCGGCAGAGACTGCCGCGAACGGAGCGCAGAGTGCCACAGCCGCTGCGAGAGATACCTTGCCTACGAGCGGGAAAAGCATGCGGAATATGCCAGAAAAGCTGCGCGTGGAGACCGGAACGGAAAGACCTGCGGCATGGAGCGGATGGGGCGCGAAAGCGCACGGAAGGAGCGGGAAGGGAGGCGGCACTGGAGATGAGCAGCGGATCTTATCTGCAAGCGGACGTGCAGTGCCCCTTCTACCGATTCGACGACCGGCGGCGCATCGTCTGTGAGGGTGCGGCGCAGGGCGCGATCAGCATCCAGATGTTCAAATCGCGAGTGGAGTGCGAGGAGCACATGCTCCACTTTTGCTGCAGAAACTATGAATGCTGCCCCTTGCAGAAGGGGCTGATGACGAAATACGGGGAGGATGACAAGTGACAGAAAACAACGATCCGGTATGCAGACACATGACATCGTATGGAGCGTACGGAAGGGGGGGAATGGCATGACGCTTGCAGGGATGGTAAGGCGCTCCGTAGAGCGGCTACGGGCGTTTGAGCCGCCGGAAGGCTACTATCTCGCGTTTTCCGGCGGGAAGGACAGCGTGGTGTGCAAGGCACTCTGTGATCTTGCGGGCGTAAAGTACGATGCGCACTATAGAGTGACGAGCGTAGATCCGCCGGAGCTTGTGAAATTTATCAAAGAGCAGCATCCGGACGTATCACTGGACGTGCCGAAAGATAAGAGCGGAAAGCCAATCACAATGTGGACGCTGATCCCGCGGAAGCGGATGCCGCCGACAAGGCTTGTTCGGTATTGCTGCGCGGAGCTGAAGGAGCCCGGCGGAGATGGCAGAAAAACGATCACCGGGGTACGCTGGGCGGAGAGCACGGCGCGGAA
>ERZ1034928.883-NODE-883-length-12163-cov-4.337876_pt1 | contig 12163 bp, 9 predicted proteins | sample MGYA00520627_ERZ1034928 | MGnify/ENA primary metagenome ERZ1034928 (study PRJEB33766, sample SAMN09781755) | gut metagenome | biome: gut microbiome | host: Homo sapiens | place: Madagascar | study: EMG produced TPA metagenomics assembly of the PRJNA485056 data set... | reverse complement strand
TCGAGATTATCGTGGTGGACGACGGCTCCAAGGACGAGACGGCCGCCAAGGCCGATGAGTGGGAGGCGCGTTACCCCGGTATCATCCGCGCGGTGCACCAGGAGAACGGCGGCCACGGTATCGCCGTCCTCTCGGGCTTGCGCGAGGCGCAGGGCACCTACTACAAGGTCGTAGACTCCGACGACTGGCTCGACGGCGCGGCCCTTTCGACCATGCTGTCGATTCTGCGTGGCTTTGAGGAGCGCGACCAGCGCGTCGACCTGTTTATCTCCAACTACGTGTACGAGAAGGTCTACGAGGGCACGCATACCGCTATTGGCTACAAGTTTGCCCTGCCGCGTAAAAAGATTTTTACCTGGGATCAGATCGGGCACTTCCGTCTGGACCAGAATTTGCTTATGCACAGTCTGTGCTATCGCACGGACGTGCTGCGCGAGTCCAACCTTCCCATGCCACCGCACACGTTCTATGTGGACAACATCTACGCCTACGTGCCACTGCCGCGTTGCAAGACCATGTACTACGCCGACATCGACCTCTATCGCTACTTTATCGGTCGCGAGGGCCAGAGCGTCAACGAGGCCACGATGGTCAAGCGTCTGGACCAGCAGTTCCGTGTTACGCGTATCATGATGGAGTCGTACCACCTGTACAGCGATGTCGAGTCGTCGCGTCTGCGCTCGTACATGATGGGTTATTTCACTATGATGATGGCGATCTGCTCGGTGCTCACCAAGCTTTCCGACGAGGATTGCGCCGACGAGCGCCTGAAGACGCTATGGAGCGATTTAAAGGCCTACGACGAGCGCATGTATCGTCGTGCTCGCTACGGCGTGGTCGGCTTCTTTACCAATCTGCGTGGCCGCGCTGGCGACAAAACCACACTCGGCCTATACCGTCTTGCCTCAAAGATCTTCAAATTCAACTAGCTGCTGAGTAATCGCTGCTGATAGGTTGACTGGGCCCCTTGGCCTTTAGTTTGCTATTGCGAACAGTCCTGCTCGCACGGAAAGCACATTAAGTGCTTTTCGGCTCGTGCGGAACTTGTATCAAACTAAAGGCCAAGGGGCCTCTGCTATAAGAATCGATTGTCAGGAAGCTGAATTTGAAGATCTTAGACGCGCGGTACACAGGGGCCTGGGCTGAAAGGGATCTTGTTGAGTAGGTTGCCCGGTGGGTCTTGGTTATGTTTGTCGCGAGTTCCGCACGAGCCGAAGAGCACTTAATGTGCTCTTCGTGCGAGCCAGGACTGTAGAGCAGCAAACATAACCAAGACCCACCGGGCAACCGGACGAGCTAGTTTACTTCGCGGCACCGGGGATGCCGTGGGAGGTTTTGGCGGTTTTGGCTCCGTTTACGATGGCGGTTTGCAAAGCCCTTACGGCGAGCATGCCCAGCAGGTCTAGGGGAACGGCGGCGCTTGCCTGGGCGTCCAGTTTGCCGCTGGCGAGGGTGTAGATGGTGTCGCCGTCGTTGGTGGTGTGCGTGGGGCGGATGGCGTGTGCGTAGGCGTCTGCGGCCATTTGGGAGACCTTGGTGGCCTGGGCCTTAGTGAGCTCCATGTTGGTGACGATGCAGCTGATGGTGGTGTTGGTGCGGTCGAGCGGCATCTGCATGGATCCGGCGGCGGCAAAGGCTGCGAGCTCCATGTCGACGATCTGGTCGCTATCGGCTGCGGCTCGCATACCGGCGACCCACTCGCCGGTGAAGGGGTCAACGATGTTGCCACAGGCGTTGACCGAGACCACGGCACCCACCTTGATGGGACCGAGTGCCACGGCGGCGGCGCCAAGACCGGCCTTCATACAGGTGGCAGGACCCATGAGCTTGCCCACCGTGGCACCGGTGCCGGCGCCTACGTTGCCCTGCTCAAGGGTGGTGGGGGTGTTATCGAGTGCTTCGCGTACGGCGGCGATGCCAGCCTCGATGTCGGGGCGCACCGTGGGGTCGCCATAGGCGAGGTCAAAGATGCAGCTGGAGCACACGATGGGCACCTGCGTGGGGCCGACGGGCAGGCCGATGCCGCGGCTCTCGAGCTCGCGGGCAACACCGCTTGCGGCCTCGAGGCCAAAGGCCGATCCGCCCGAGAGGCAGACGGCGTGAACCTTGTCGACGGTGTTCTCGGGGCGCAGCAGGTCGGTTTCGCGCGATGCCGGGGCACCGCCGCGAACGTCAACGCCGCCGGTGGCGCCTTCGACTGCCACGATTACGGTGCAACCGGTGCCGGCCTCCTCGTCCGTATAGTTGCCAAAGCAAAAGCCATCGACATCGCAAACGTCAATGGCCTCAAGCAGTGTATTCATGTTTTACTCCTATCGGTTTTCCGCCGGGCCTTATGCCCGGTCGGGATCCGTACGGTACGCCAAAATTGTAGGCGCTGGGGGATACCCAGCGCCAGATGCAATTACGAGAGTTTTTGAATCGCGCGTGCGACGCGAGCGATGGGCAAGCCCACCACGTTGTAGAAGTCGCCCGAAATATCGTGCACGAGCATGCGTCCGCCGACACCCTGAATACCGTAGGCGCCGGCCTTATCCATGGGTTCGCCCGAGGCGACGTAGCGCTCAATCTGCTCGTCAGTGAGCTCATAGAACGTCACGTCGGTCACATCGACAAAGGATACGCTCTCGGCGGCATGCGGGGCGGCTGTGTCGCCTGCCTTAACGATGCAGACGCCAGTCGCGACCTGGTGCGTGCGGCCCGAAAGCTCACGGAGCATAGTGCGTGCTTCGTCCTCGTTTGCCGGCTTACCCAAGATCTTGCCGTCGAAGGTGACGATCGTGTCGGCGGCGACGGTCAGCTCGTTGGGTTCGGCGTGCTCGGCGGCAACGGCAGCGGCCTTAGCGCGTGCCAGGCGCTCGACAAGCGTAAGCGGCGCCTCGCCGTCAAACGGCGTTTCATCGATATCGGCAGGGATGATGCGGATGTCATAGCCCGCCTCGCGCATAAGCTCGATGCGGCGCGGCGATTGCGAAGCCAAAATCATAGCTGGATGCCCTCGGCAACCTTCTCGACAGCCTTGTCGCCGGCGAGCGTGCGAAGCAGCTCAAGCGCAAAGGGGAGTGACTGGGCCATGCCACTGGCGGTGATGATGTTGCCGTCCTGCGTAACCTTCTCACCGGTATAGGTGCCCTCGGGGAAGCTCTTCTCAAAGCCGGGGAAGCACGTGGCGTGGCGCCCCTCGAGCAGGTCGAGCTCGCCCAAGATAAACGGGGCGGCGCAGATGGCGGCAACGTGCTTGGTCGCGGCGAACTCGCAGACAACGTCGCAGACGCGCTGATCGGCGCGCAGATTGGTGGCGCCGGGCAGGCCGCCGGGCAGCACAACGCAGTCGTACTCGTCAAAGTTGATCTCATCAAAGAGCGCATCGCAGGTCACGGGGATCTGCAGCGAGCTCACGACCTCGCGCGTGGGCATGATAGAGACGAGCGTGGCACGCACGCCGCCGCGACGCATGACATCGACCATGGTCAAGCATTCAATAGTTTCAAAGCCATCGGCGGCAAGAACGGCAACGCTGGGCATAAGGGTTCCTTTCATGGGGCGGCATACAATTAGCCGTCTTATACCCCGAAGACATACGCTTGCCACGCGCCATTCCCCAATGATTTTGATCCCCGCCCCAGAAAATCATGCAGGGTGGATGGGTGTTGCGCGCTAGGAGGGGCTTGCGGCGCGGCGATAAAATCTCGGCATCCGTCATCTTTCGCTACATGAGGAGCTGATTTGCGATGGGCCTTAGGGTATTCGATCTTCTCGTTTTGCTCGTTGTATTTGGTGGTGTCGCGGCTGTCGCCTTTGCTGTTATCTTGAACAAGGAATCGTCGAATAAGCCTCAGCCTCCGCAGTCCAATCCGTACCAGCAAATGCCTCCCGTGCAGCAGGTTCCGCCGACACAGCAGGTGCCGACCGCGATCGATGGTGCTCAGCCAGTTGAGCCTACTTATTTCTGTGCTCAGTGCGGGTCAAAGCTGGAGACAAATGCCTCCTTCTGCCAAAACTGCGGCGCTCCTGTCAACCATCAGTGATTTTTCTGGGGCGGGGATTAAATAATCATTCGGTACACAATGATTATTTAATCCCCGCCCCATTTTCATCAGGCGTTACCGACTTTTTTATTTGCCGGAATTGTTGCGCAACAGATTTTGCTTTTTCGGGCTTAGCGTAGTCTCAGCTCATATTCATCTCTCGACTGAAAGGGGCAACCATGCCAAGAACAAGAAAAATGAAATGGGGGGGGGCTTCTAATAGCCGGCCTGGCGCTGGCTGCTAGCCTTATTGTCGCGCCGCTGGGCGCCTATGCTGACGACGTCCCCACGCCCGAGCTGAAGGATTCCTATGTTCTCGACAATTCTGCCTATGCGGGTCATTCGCCTTCGGGCAGGTATGTGCTGTACGTAGACGAATCTACAGGAAAAACGTGCTTGCTGGATGCAAAAGATGGGTCGCATGCCGAAGTTGCGAATGTCAAAGATAATGATGGCTATTATTATGACTTGCCTTTTTGTTTTTCAGCCAAAGAGGACTTCCTCTGCTGCCTTGATAACACAAACAATTCCGTAGCTGTATATGATATTTCCAAAGGCCAATCGAAAGAATATCCACTGGGTTCGTATATTCCATCTGCTGCGCTTGAAGATGATTCCAGCTATGGTGGCGTCAAATTCCAGATATCTAAAGATAATACATCGCTGTGCATAACATCCTTTGTTTACGATTCGGATCAGTCGTATTCAAACGGTGGGAGCATATCTATTGTGTTTAATGTCGTTGACCTTAAGAGTGGTAATACAACATCAAAATGCGAATACCTCTTATCTGATGATTACCGTTTGGGCAATGCTTGGATTTCAAATGATGGCAAATACGGCTACGTGGTGCGTGGAAATGGTGACCCAAAAGATTCTTCTTACTATCTTGACGTGGTAACTATCGACTTGAAATCTCAACAGACTATCAATACTTCTAAAATTGATGATTATGGTTCGGTAGGGATTTTCGTTTGCGATGACGGGGCGTATGGCGATGGCACTTTTGTTTCAAAAACTGGAGAGGTAACCTTTGCCGATTCAAGTAACCTGGATTACTGTTCGCATAATCAGGATGCATCGTTGACTCTGGGCTTGTCTAAAGAGGAGACGGGGGACTATCGGGGCTCCGGGTCATCTGATTTAGGTGACCGCGAAATGGCGGTCATCGATAATAGGACCGGTAAAATCAAATGGAAAACCAATATTCCCGCAGACTATGCTCAATACGAAAAAGATAGCGAATATGCTTATGGCTATGGCGGGATGTCGAGTGACGGTGCATACGTGTTGTCCTTCTACAGGGATGAAGATTTTAATTGCTCCCTATTCTTGATGGACACAAAAACGGGTGAGTATTCTCAAGTCCATTTGAAAAGCTACTTGGAATATGATTACGCTTCATACACTCATTTTTCTACCTGGTTTTCCAAGGATGATTCATTAATTTATGCCGCTCAGCGCGAAGGCGATGCATCGGATACTGGCTTTAGGGTGGATGTCTACAAGAGCGGTATCACTGGGAATTCATTGCTTTCGATTACACAAGACGAAGACGGCACATTCGCTCTGAATCCAGTGGCAATCATTTTATTTGCAGCGCTTGTGGTTGTCTGTGGAGTTTGTTAGCCTTTTGATCCTGAGTGTACGCAAGGCCTCCAGGAGAAGCGTGGCGTCTGCCGCTACAGTTGATTATGCGGCGTTCCGCTCTGTGGCTTCTCAGGGCGACAGTTCCGCTTGGGCTCAAGTGCATCCTCGGCAGACCTCGGTGCCAATAGACTGCCCCCGCTTTTGCGGCTCTTGCGGTGGTCCCCTCGTTCCTGGTACACGGTTCTGTCCGCATTGCGGCGCACCGGTAAAGTACTAAGCGCATGCTGGTGGAGCGATTAAAACAGAATTGCGACATGTTGATGGTCGCGGGCATCTTTGGGGTGCTCGCGACTATCGCGGATATGTTTCGCGATACCGTGGGATTCTCTTGCAACCCTATCTACTTGGTCCATGTCTTGGGGCACATGGTCTTTTTCTACTCAGCGTTTATGCTTGGCGACTATCTGATCGATCGGTTCCTGGTGGGACGCAAAAGTGCTGTCGATCTTCCTTGGCACAACCATGCCGGATGGTTTTACAACTTGTCCGCCATGGCGTTCTCTAGCATTCCGCAGACGTACGCATTCGGCGGCATCGTAAAACTGGGCGCAATCATCTACGCCTGTTGGGCCCCGCTGCTGGTCCTGCTGTTCCCGGGCGTGATCTGGTGGGATACTCGCCAACAGCTTTTGCAGTACAACGGCTTACCCAATGCCTTGTCGGTCGGTGTCATCACCGACCATCATCCGGTACTCGATACCTATCTGTACGGATGGTTTACCGATCTGGGTCGTGCGCTGGGGAGCGTTGATGCTGGGGTGTACGTCTTCTGCCTGGTACAGGCGTTTCTGACGGCATTTGCTTTGGCGTGCTGTCTGATCCTGGTGCGTCGGCTGGGCGGCCGCCGTGACGTTTGCGTGGCACTGCTGACGTTTCTGTGCCTGTATTGGCACCTTCCCATCTATGCTCCGGCCATGGCGAAGGATGCCACCTTCCTGCCGTTTTTCATTCTGTTCTCGGTTGCCTCCATTGAGGTTATGCGCTCGAGGGGGCAACTCCTGAGGGCGCCCGGTTTCCTTGCTGCATATGTTGCCCTTGTGTTGCTTGTGGCGCTGACGCGCAAGACCGGTGTGATTCTCGCACTGGTCGTCTTGATTGCCGTGTTCTTTAGGGCTACGGGTCGGCGAGGAAAACTAATCGTTGCCGCGGTCGCGGTCGGCAGCTCACTGTTGATGACGGTTATCATGCCCAGGGCTGTGCTTCCCGCTCTAGGGTGCGAGCCGGGTGGCAAGCAGGAGGTCTACGGTCTCATGTTTCAGCAGTCTGCGTTGCTGATGCGTGACCACGGGGACGAGCTTCCGGAATGGCAGCGTCAAGAGATCGAGCGCGCCATCGGGGAGGATGGTAAGAACAACTACACGTGGTTTTTAACCGACTCTGTTAAAGACCCCACGTTTGGTAAGGCCGAAGAGCTTGATTTTGCAGCTTATTTTGGCGCGTGGATAGCGGGGTTCCTGCAGCATCCGCTTTGTTATCTTAAGGCGTATCTGGGAGTGCAGATTGGCTGGTATGCCATGCCGGTGGCGGGAAGCGAGACCATATCGCCCTATGTGACTCCTGTCGACGGACACAACGTGAGCCATGTGTTTCCCCGCTCGCGGGACTTGGGATTGAGCTGGTCTGATGCGACCTTGGGCCGCAGTATCGAGTCGCTCGTCGCATGGTTTCAGTCGACGCCGGTCGGCATGCTTGCCGGCGCCAAGGCGCTTTGGTCGACCTGGGGTATGGCGTTTCTACTGCTGGAGATAAAACGTCGTGCGCCCCAGAAACTCTATCTGATGGCGCCACTCGTTGCGGCAAACCTTGTTCTTTGGATCTCGCCGACGTCGTATACGACCGAGTCGATGCGCTACCTGCTGCCGTTGTTGTTCTGGCTGCCCGTGAGTGCAGCGATAACTTTTGCCAGCGTTGCATCGACCGAATAAAGCGGGCCCGCGTGCAGCTACGCACGCGGGCCCGCTCTCATCATGTGGTTAGTTGCGCTTGAGGTGGACGACCGTTTCGCAGTGGAAGGTTTGCGGGAATAGGTCGACCGGCGTGATCTTGACGGGGGAGAAGGTGCCTTCCTCGACAAAGCGCTTAAGGTCGCGTGCCAGAGTTGCCGGGTCGCAGCTCACGTAGGCGACATCGCGGGCACTCGTGCTCGCGATGAGGTCGATGGCCTCGGGCGCCAAGCCTGCGCGCGGCGGATCGACCACCAGGACATCGGCATCCTGGTCGGGGAACTCGCGCACGGCATCGCCGCCGATGACGTCGACGTTATCGAGCTTGTTGATCTCCAGGTTGCGACGCAGGTCGCGCACGGCCGGGCCATAGGCTTCGACGGCGGCGACAAAATCGCAGCGGCGGGCGAGCGGCAGGGTAAAGGTGCCGGCACCGCAGTACAGGTCCACGGCCAGCTCGTCTTCCCGCGGGTCGAGGGCGTCCATAACGAGCTCAATCAAAATCTCGGCACCCTTGGTGTTGACCTGGAAAAACGATGGGGCGGACAGGCGCATCTGGCCGTCAGCGATATTCTCGGTCCACGAGCCCTCACCGGCGAGCATCTCCACCTTGGAGACGCGGCGGGCCTTCTTCTCGCCCTTGCTCATCACACGCACGATGCTCGTGGGATGAGCGGCGTCCGCCAGCACACGGGATACTTGCGAGCGCGGAAAAGAGCCTGTGGGCGTCCAGAGTGCGACCTCGAGCGCCTTAGTGCGGCGCGAGGCGCGAATGCCCACGCGCTCCAGACCCAGGTCGTGGCTGCCGCTCAGATAGTTGAGCGCGCCGACGACCGACTTGAGTGCCTTGGGAAAACGCTTGTCGAACAGCGGGCACGAATCGACGGTCACGATTTTGCTGGGATCGACACCGTGCATGCCAAGGCGAACACGGCCGTTGACGACGGTGGGCTCCAGCTCAATCTTATTGCGGTAGCCCCAGTCGTCCTTGGTATGGCGGATAGGTTGGACAAGATCGTTGACCTGCTCGGGGGTGAACTTGCCGATGCGCTCGAGCGTGGAGCGCAGGTTTTGCTCCTTGGCGGCGAGCTGCGCCGTGCGTGAGAGATTGCCCCACGAGCAGCCGCCGCAGATGCCCACGAAGGGGCAGGGAGGCTGAATGCGATCGGGGCTTGACTCCAGAATCTCGGTGGTGCGGGCGCGCATGAACGACTTGCCGTCCTGTATGACCTCGGCCTCGACGGTGTCGCCTGCCACGGCGCCCTGCACAAAGACGGCCTTGCCGTTGTCGGCGTGCGCCAGCCCGTCGGCGCCGTAGGTCATCGATTCTATAGTGAGCTTCATATCCCTGCCTGTCATTCGCGTTGTTGTTCGCACCATGGTAGCAGGGAAAAGCGCCCCGCATCCGGGGCTTTCCTCAAATGCGGGGCGCTTCTACAAACTGCTTCTACAAACGACTATTTCGTCTTGCCGGTAATGAGCGTCTTAAGACCCAGGCCGATCAGGCCCAGGCCCATGCGCACGCGACCGGGGCGATGGCACTCGATGGCCTTGGTCTTGCCGGCGGGCTTATCGCGACGGGCGCTCGTCTCGGGTGCGGGCTTGGTGACCTGCGGCTCGGGCTGAGGTGCAGGTGCAGGCTCGGGCTCAATGACGGTCGCCTGGACCTTCTGAACCTCGGGCGCTTTCTCCACGGCGGGCTCTGCGGCAGCCTCGGGCTCATTCACCGGGGGAGCGGCAACCGCCTCCGGTTTGGCAACTGCCCTATGTTCAACCTCGGTCTGAATAGCCTCCTCGGCCACACGTTCCTTCTCCTGTGCGCGCTGCTGCGCGGCGGCCTCGGCGTTGCGATAGGCGCGCTCCAGCAGGGCTTCCTGCGAGTTGAAGGGTTTCTCACCCTCTGCGCGCTCCACGGGGACCCAAGTGCCGTCGCTCGTGAGGCTGCGGGCCTTCACGTTGTCGCGCAGCTGCATGCCCATGTACTCGTGCACCAGGGCACGGCAGGTGGGGTCGAGCACGGGGAAGGCGATCTCCACGCGGTGCTCGGTGTTGCGCGTCATCATGTCGGCCGAGCTCAGATAGATCATGTCCGAGTCCACGCCAAAGGCGTAAACGCGCGCATGCTCCAAAAAGCGTCCGACGATAGAACGGACATGCACGTTCTCGGTCTTGCCCGGAACGCCCGGCTTGAGGCACGAGATGCCGCGGATGATCATGTCCACGCGGACTCCTGCGCACGATGCCTCGGCGATCTTGTCGATGACCTCGCGGTCGGTGAGCGAGTTGAGCTTAAAGAACACGCGGGCGGGCTCGCCAGCGAGGGCGCGCTGGATCTCGCGATCCAGGCCGCGCATGATGAGCGGCTTCAGGCCGACCGGCGCCACGCCCAGGAAGCGGTAATCGCCGCGTAGGTTGCCCAGCGACAGGTTGCGGAAGAACAGGTTGGCGTCCTCGCCGATGCCGGGATGGGCGGTCATGAGCATAAAGTCGCTGTAGAGCTTGGCCGTCTTCTCGTTAAAGTTGCCGGTACCCAACAGCGTCAGGCGTGTAAGCGCCATGCCCTCGCGATAGGTGAGCTGGCAGATCTTGGAGTGGCACTTAAAGCCCTCGGAGCCATAGATGACGGTGCAGCCTGCCTCTTCCAGACGCTCGGCCCACTCGATGTTGTTCTGCTCGTCGAAGCGGGCGCGGAGCTCCATGAGCACCGTGACCTCTTTGCCATTCTCGGCGGCATCGATCAGCGACTCGCACAGGCGGCTCTGCTTGGCCACGCGGTAGAGCGTGATGCGCAGCGAGATGCACTCGGGGTCGTAGGCGGCCTCGTGCACCAGATCCAAGAACGGATTCATGGCCTCGTAGGGGTAAAAGAGCAGCTTGTCGTGCTGAAGTACCTGCTCGCGGATGGAGCGGGCCATATCGATGGTGGGGTTGGGCTGCGGCTTAAACGGCGTAAAGAGCAGCTCGTTGCGCAGGTGCTCGGGAATCTTGCCCTCAATGCCAAAGACATAGCCCAGGTCGAGCGGGATATCGCAGGTAAAGACCGAGCGACGCGAGAGCTCGAGCGCCTTGCGGATAGTCTTGAGCGTTGACTTTTCGAGCGAGCCCGATACGGCGAGTACCACCGGCTGCAGACGCAGGCGCTTCTTGAGGATACGCTTCATGTGCTGGCGGTAGTCCTCTTCCTCCTCGACGCCCTCGCCGTCCGGATCGATGTCGGCGTTGCGGGTGACGCGGATGAGCGCGCGGTCGAGCGGCTTATAGGAGCCAAAGCAGCTGTCCAGGCAGGCGAGGATGACGTCCTCGAGCAGAATGTAGGAGTAGGTGCCGGTGGGCGAGGGGATCTCGACCACGCGGTTCATCGAGGCGGGAATCTCGATCAGGCCCAGCAGACTTTCCTCGTCGGTGACGCCGTCCAGGCCGCAGGCCAGGTAGAGTGCGCCGTTGCGCAGGTTGGGGAAGGGGTGGCGCGGGTCGATCACCAGCGGTGAGATGACCGGCGACACGTAGGCCTGGAAGTAACGGGTGACAAAGGTGCGCTCCTCGGGCGTAAGCGAATCGACACGCGCGCGGTGAACGCCCAGGGCGTCCAGCTTGCCCTCGATGCTCTTAAAGATCGACTCCCAGCGGGTAAGGAGCCCGGGCAGCTCTGCCATGACGGCATCGACCTGTTCGGAGGCGGTCATATTGCTCTTGTTGTCGACAGGCTGTTTTTTGAGTTCTGCCAGGTCGGACAGGCCGCCCACGCGCACCATAAGGAATTCGTCTAGGTTGGACTCGAAGATCGAGACGAACTTAAGGCGCTCGAACAGCGGCATGGACTCATCGAAGGCCTCATCGAGCACGCGGTTGTCAAAGCGCAGCCAGCTGAGCTCTCGATTTTGGGTGTACGAGAAGTCGCGCGGCGGTTTGCGCAGCTTCGCAGCGGCTTGCTTTTTTTCGATTTTGCTCGGCATATGCATCTGTCCGTTCAGTCCCCGCAGGGGACGGTAGCCTAACACTATTCACTATTGTCTCAATTTAGTCGACTTGCGGCACGGACGTATTGTGCGAACGGTATCTTTACCTACTTCTTACGCTGCCAAGGCATGCAACAAACTACCCGAATCGCTTTGAAAACAATCTATATCCATACTCAACTGGTGAGGATATATGAATAAGAATGATTGCAAGCTGAATATAATCGAATCCAAATTGAATCATGGACAAACAACATATATATGCAGAAAACAGTTTTAGCTATGCAATTCCTGAACATGAAAATATTTGTGCAAACTGGCTTAACTCCTTAGAAAAAAGAACGATTACCTTTGAAAACTTGCTTTAGAGAACCGAAGTGCATCATGGGGGAATCATATGCGATATACCGTTCATCGCACTTTGCTGACCGTTCGGGGGCGAGGTGGAATTGCGAGTGGTTTTTGGATATAACTAGAGCTGTCAGCAAGCAGCGTCCCATATGGAGGGGCGCTGATACATTCGGCCAGTAAGGCCCGAAAGAAAGGTAGGAGGCCATGACGAAAGGTCTGCACGTGCCTTCCGAGA
>ERZ1034928.881-NODE-881-length-12173-cov-52.250289_pt1 | contig 12173 bp, 13 predicted proteins | sample MGYA00520627_ERZ1034928 | MGnify/ENA primary metagenome ERZ1034928 (study PRJEB33766, sample SAMN09781755) | gut metagenome | biome: gut microbiome | host: Homo sapiens | place: Madagascar | study: EMG produced TPA metagenomics assembly of the PRJNA485056 data... | reverse complement strand
CTTGATACTCTTCTGTATCATTAAGATATTTTAATTTAAGCATTTTGCTCCTTTCCCCGAAAATTGATTCGGTTTATGAATTAAACAGTAGTTTGAAGGATTCGAATTCTGGTGAATCCTTCAATTTTGGTTCTTTAAATGGAGTGAGAGGATTCTTCACCAATCCCTCAAAAGCTGATGACAGCTTTGTCCCTTTTAAGAGTGGTGTAAATTTGCGTAAGGTTACTGATAATTATATAACAGGAGGTCAAAGTTATAAATTTACTAAAGATTATGATTTTATATTAATTGTATGGGTAATATTTCCTATTACAGTCACTACTAATGCAGAATTATTATTCAGTTTGCAAACCAATAATCAATATCCTTCAATTAAACTTTATAAAAATATAAAAGCTGGCGATGTTATAACCCAAATTGAAAATTCTCCAGCGCCCGAAGGATTTATGGTTTTTGAAGTTATTTAGATCAGTGCCACAACAACAGTTCTGTCCCTGTTGGTTATCATTTATTCAATATGAAATTGCGTGATTATGTTATGCATTAGCAATTTTTATACACAAATTCTTAATATAAAAGGAGTGAAAAAATGTTATAAATCCGCTTGTTGACATATAACTTAAATTAATAGTTCAATTAGGTATAGTGTCAAGCATGTATGCAATAATATGGTAATTTATAATCCATAAAATTGCATCCTACCAATAGACCAAAAAATACCAGTAGGTGTTTGTGCGTTATATGTATTATCATCTGTATATAAACGATAGTATGAATACTTTTTATTGTTATCAATTCGTTCCATATATTCTCTTAATGTAAGACCAGTTTGTAGTAGTGTAGCTGTAAATAACTTTAAATCAATCCAACTTATCTTATCATTTGATGCTTGGAATTTAAAATTTGCTGTTAGTAATCTATTTATTGACCATCCTAAAAAAATAACATGTAATTTTTTTACACAAACTGGCTCGTAAAAATGAAATCCAACGTAAAAAGGTGGTTTATTTCTAGCTTGCCATATAGTTGCATTGTTGTTAATTGTTGGTGTTTGCGTAAATGCGCCATATTTAACACCTTCAATTGATGAAGTTATTACTTCTCCTACATCTGATGTAGTGTTTGTCATAGCTGGAATAAATGCTTTGTTATAGTTATCATAACTAAAAGGGATAAGGCTGCCATCAGCCCCATAGTAACCGTAGTTACCATCTCCATCTGTACCGAATCTCATGCCGCCCAAACTACTGTTTAATTCATTTACTGCTCCTGCTCCAACAGGATCAGTTACGTTACCTGCCGTTGCTGCAGCAGTTACTTGTTCCAAAGTCGATAAACCACTTACTGAAACTGTTGGTTCAGCATAAGTTCCGTCATCACGTAAAAATTTTGTTGTAGTTCCCCCATTTTTAGGGCATAAACCATTTGCAGTTTTTGAAACAATTCCGGGCGTTCCTGATAGGTCAGAATATTTTCCAGTAAACGCTACCGTCTTTAAATCTGCAAAAAACTTTGCAATTTTTCCCATAATAACAGAAAGTTTTTCTTTGGAAGAAATATTTGCTCTGTTTGTTGCCTGTACAAATGTTACAGTTGTATCACTTGCATCCCCAGTTTTTTCAAGATACTTATCCGAATCAAAAGTACCAGTAATTTTTTTCCCAGATGCATCATGTGCAGTAACACCGGGAAGTAAATTTTCCGGTGTTACACTGTCCGAAGTCAAGTCAATTAATGTATTTCCACCATATTCCACTTTATTAATTGCCATAATACATTGCTCCTTTAACCGATAGTTGCCGTTTTTCCTCCGGCGGCGTTATCCGTTTCTGTATAAGGAATTGCGTTAACAGTAACAGAGGATAAAGCGTCATATCCGGGATCTGCCTGTACCGTCTGTGCAGTTTTTGACGGTGTAACCGTTTTTGCCTGTAGGTTAACACCGTTTCCGGAATAGGTGCCTTCTACTCCAAGAATGGTTACGCCTTGCTTAATGTTTCCTGCTACAATCTTTTCTTTTTCTGCCGTTGCAATTCCGACTTTTCCGGAACCGTCATGGAATCCAAGCGGAACCGTGTAATCCGTTTCCTTGTCTGTGATTTCTCCTGTAACTGCTCCATTGTTTGGCATTGTACCTGTCAGCTTCTGACCTCTTGCATATGCGGTTTTTCCAAGAAGAACCTCTGACACCGCAGCCGTTGCATCGGTGGAATCCACATCTTTCGTGCTTGTACCCGTGATAATTGCGCCGGACTTGTCATGCGCCGTAACACCTTTTGCAAGAGTATCTTCCGTGACGGAATCTCCTGTTAAATCAATAAGTACCTCTTCGCCGTAAACTACTTTGTTAATTGCCATGTTCTTAACCTCCTATTGTGATTGTTTGACCGCCGGACAGATTATCTACCTCGCTATAAGGAATTTTTAAAACTGTCACATCGTCCGTCATAGTTTTATTTTTTGTTTTCATTACTTGCTCTTCCACTTTGGGAATAACGGTGTAATCCCCTTTGTAGGTCTCTGTTCCGATTACTTCTTGAAATTTTTCAGAAACCGTCAGTTTGATTCCGCACCCACAACTCATAGACCGATTACCCCCTCTTGCAAAATCTCAACCGCATCAATCTTTTGAACATCTGTTGCAATGGCATTTCCACCGCTTGTAACAGCTCGCATCTGCAAGTAAACAAATCCTGGGCGAAAAGAAAGAGTTTCCTTCTGACTTAAAGAAACTCCTAACGAATTATCCTCTTCATTCACTTGTATGTCCTCTCCGGACTTTGTGATTATCAAATCATCCTGTTTAAACGCGACATAGATGCTTGACAAATCTGTGACTTTCACACCGTCTACCGCTATTTCAAGCGTTGGCGTTGTACCTCGTTTCATACGATATCACCTCGTTTCTACGCAATTAAAAAGAATGGTCTTACACCCTGTGCAATAGTGTTATTTGTATATGTAACTAATCCGTTATTCCATATTTCTACATAATAGTTTCCATCCCACATGCTTGAAGTCCAATATCCAATTCCGTCATTAATTAAGTTTGGTGCAAAAAGAAATAAAGGAAATTGAACACTGTCAATTCCACCTCTCATTGAATCATTCGAACCAACTTTTTCACAAACACGACTACCAAATAGTTGGTGTTCATTCATTAAATCAATATAGCTATTAACAAATTCACCGCCTGTTGGAACACCATCTACTGCTGATTTTACAAGTCTTGCATTTCTTGAAATCACATGGCTTTCACCAAAATCTGTTCGAACTGTCGTAAGTGCTTGCGAAAGATTTTCTGTTTTCATTTTACTGTTTAAATATCCGGTAGATGTTGAATCTGTATCATTCATTATGGCAGAATACATACTTTTATCCGGAACAATAACGGCATGATGGCTTGTAACTTTTTCAACTCCCATTCCTAAATAGATATCAAATCCGGCAATTCGATATACTTTTTCATTAATCGTCCAGTAATCACCTACAAATAAATCATCAAACGTTCCGGCTACAATCTGTGCGGATTGCGAATCTGTAAATGATGTTCCTAAATCTTTTCCTCGGAATACATTATGGCTTCCGGCATTTTGAAGCGTTGATGATTGTGATGATTGACTCGCTTCATAAATCCCATCTTCCATGTGGTTAAGCCGTGCCGCATTAATCGGCGTTGTCTTTGACGGTCTGTCAACCCAAGTTTGCTTTACGTATGCCATGTTCTACCACCTTTCTACTGCTCTTCTGTATCTGAAACTTCAAACATAAAATTATTTTTTGACTCATTAAAATACATATTATCTATATATATAACTCTTTTCATACGAGGTTTTGTCAGTATTAAATGTCCTTTGTTTCCCTTCAACTCATTATTTTCAAAATACAAATTAGAATCGCTTGTAATATTTTTTCTGGATTGATTAAGTGTTATTGCCACATTTAATTCTTTTGTTTCTCCGCTTTTTATATCATGCACTTTTACCGTTTCTGGAAGTTCTGTTTTTTTAAAACTAATTCCATCTTCTGTTTCAATTACATAAACTTTATCCGACATATATGGATGAACATATAAATATACTTTATTTAATGCATATAATCCGGTGTAAATATTAGAATAACCTCTTAAAATTATATCTAAATTACTTTTTCCCTTACTTATTATTGTACCATCATCCATATTATATATTGTTTCATAAGTGCATTTCATTTCATCGTTATACCACAAAACAAAAATTGTTTTTTTGAATACTATTGCACACACAAAAGTATACCACGAATCTTTTGGTTCATATGTTGCTCCCCTCCAATATGCTTTTGACAAATCGTCATCATTTATATTGCATAAACACATAATAATTGTGTTTTTATCGTAACGATCATCAATATTTTTACGCGCAAACGAAATATACTCATTATCCGAATATACTTCCATATATTCATATTTCTGGTATCCATCATATCCTTGATAATTATCTAATAAAACTTCATGGCAATCATTTGTATTAATATTAAACAACATAATGCTTAAAAGTTTTTTGTTTCCTGTTGATTCCACAAAAAACGGTGCAATAAAATGATTTTTATTATCACACTTATATAAAGCTTCTTCAAATTCTACAATTGAATATGGATGATATCCATAATTATTATCAATTGATATTATTTTCCATTGCTTTCCGTTTTTTGAGCGCATTCCTAGTGCAATTTGCTTATTATATTTTCCTTGGATTTCTGATTTATACCAATGCAAAAAACACATTTTGGAATTGCATAATATTAAATTACTAAGTTCAGTATCTACTAAATCAGCTCTATAAAAGATCCTTTCTTTAATATTATAAGAAGATGTATAAAAAAAATTATTTCCTATATTTTCATACTCTTCCGTATCAATATATATCAAATACATAAAATCATAATTGCTTCGCACTATAATATATTTTTTTCCAATTCCTCTCTCCCATATCAATTGTCCATTTTTATACATTTTTTCATGCTGCATACCGTTAAAAAATAATTTTGTATGATCTTTCTTTTTATAAAGCATTCTTGAGCTTAATTTAATCATTTAATTCTCCGTTATTACAATTCCTTGAACAAGATATATTGTATTTTCGTCCATATGTGTCGGCACTTCTGACACGGAAACAATATTTACTACACTGCCTCCGCCACCTCCGCCACCGCCGGATTCCAATTTAGAAATTCTTGAATCAAAATCATTGAAAGTCTGCTGATATTGTTGGTCTTTTTGCTTAATAAGGTCAATTGACGTCTGCAAGTCCGTGATAAACTCGCTTTGGTACTCTTCTCCTTTTGCCGTGTAACTGTCACTCAATGCCTGTATTCCGCTTAACTCACGGCTAAACACGTTGTAATACTTCTTTTCCGTTTCTCCTGTGTCAAGATTTCGTACCTTGTAAGACAAAATATCAACACCGCACTCCACAAACGGCAACCCCATGTTTGATGCCTGAAACGGATAATAGGAATAACCCTCAACATACGGATAAATGCTCTGTGCCATTTGCAGAAGCGTTTCATTGGAAAGTCCGTAGGTGAACATATTTCCTTGAATGATGTAGTTGTTTGTTCCGCTTCCATAAGTCACTCCGGCATCGTTCTCGTTTTGCCGAATGGTTATTTTATCAACCGGCTTTACCTTAAATTCTTCGTACCGGATTTTCTTGTAATACTGCATCGCTTCCGCAACTTCTTCTTCGGTAAGTTCTGTCTCTTCACCGGAAAACGGGTACAAATCATCAGACGGATAAAGGTTTCCGGACGGATAAAGACCGCTTTGCGTTGTCCGGTACTCAAAAATTCCGTCACGGTTTATAATGCCAAAAACTCCGTTTATCTGACAGATAGCCTTAATCACGTTTAAAGCCTTAAGCGTCTTTGGGTCGTACTGCTTGCTTATGGAAATATCATCGTTGACAAGTGATGTTTCGTCCTGTGTAATCCCAAGGTAGGTAAACAGGGAATCCCGAAACTTCTTTATGCTGATAGGAAATGTCAGAGAATTGTACCAACCGGAAACCTCTGTATTTCCTTTTGTATAAAGAATGTCATATGCCGTTATGGTCTTGCTCAAACGGTTGTCTTGCAATACGGCACTGTCTACGATGCCATGAAACAACGGTATCGGCTCATCGGTGCTTCCGTCCGTGGTGATAGATGCTTCAATTTTCTTACCCTTAACATCTTCCTTAAGTCCTTGAATCTGAACAGAAAAGGAACTGGCAATGCAACCAACAAACTCAATGTTATTCTTTTCCAATATGGACTCTTTCAGCTTCATGCTTTCCTGATAGATTTTTGTGTTGTCAATCGTTAGTCCAAGTTCCGGAAATTTAATAGTCAGGTTCTTATGAACACTGGAACTCCTGTATTCGTTTTTGGTTGCATCTGATACGTTCATGCCTTTTCCCTCTATGATTAATACTCAACAAAACTGACTTCGTACTCTTGAAACATGATTCCGTCATACGTTCCATAGACTTGAAAAGTCCAGTTTGAGTCAATATAAAAATGTCCGGTTTTATAACTGCAAGTCTCCGGATCGTAATAAGAACACTGTGCATCACGCTCTTTTTCGTTGATATAGCTGCTACGAATAGCAGCCATCATTTCTTCATGCTCTCTTTCTTTATGCGCCGGAATGGTAAATGTGACGCTTGTAGCCGTATGGTCTAATGCCGTCCGGTGTAATTCTCCGTTTGCATCACGGTATGAATCTAAATCCTGTCTCGCATTCGGGGTAATCTTGTAAGTATCTGCCCGAATCATTTTTGGAAACCTATATGAACCAAACTGAAACATATACCCTTGATAACTCACTGGCTTACCTCCATAAATGAAAAAGGCACCCACCTTTTAAGTGAATGCCTTATCTCCTGTACGCTTTTCGTAGGAATGCGCTTCTTCCCGTATTGCGTTGAACGCATCGGAAGAATTGATGCTAAAATCTTTGTTTGCAATAATCTGTAAAAATTGTACCGCTGATGATAAAAGTTGTGCTTCTGTCTGACCGGTACTATAAATCGCATTGGAAATTCCAGTGATTTCCTGTCCGCCGGCTACTGCCGACTTGCCGCCTACCGTCCCAAGGATTTCCGGTACTCCGTTTTCTCCGGCTTTGAAGTACGTTGCCGGTTCGATAAATCCGCCGGATGCATAACCACGAAAAACTTTACGCCCGATATTTGCTCCGACACTTGCACCATACCTTGTTGTACGAATTAATCCGCTTAAATCAATGCTTTGTCCGTTCATCGCATAATCAATTGCATTTCTAAGTGCATTTCCAAGTGCTTCACCAATGCTTAATTGAATACCCTCAATAGCAGCTATAAACAACTGGAGCAATCCAGATTTTAAGTTTGAAACCAAAACAAAAGCATCTGTGAACAATTGAACAAAATTAATTTGTTCCATCATCTCTCTTATTCCTGTCTTTAATTGTTCTAAATCAATTTCCTGACAGGCTTTTATAAACATTTCAAGCAATCCTCTTGCGATTTTATCTATTGTTTCTCCAAGTTTTTGCCAACCGGACTTTCCTGATTCATCAACTTCCGAAAGACTTGAAAACACATTATTGATAAATTTTCCTATTTCTTCTCCAAGTTCTCGATATGGAATATTTGCAAAAAACTCAAACGCCCAATCAATAACTCCTTTAAGGATATTTCCTAATATGGTTCCACAATTAGAAATAACATCAGAATCTGCAAGTCCTTGAATTGCGTCAACCATTTTTTGACCTATTTTTTTTGCCATTTCCCAAAAGGCATTCCAGTCAATATTGTCTGCAAGATTCTTAATTGCAGTTCCGATATTTACGGCAATATCATACAAGTTAAGTTCATCAAAAAAAGCATATAATGTGGCAGTTATTGTGTTAAAAATATTGGCTAAAGTCTGTCCAAATAACTCCCAGTTAAACCAACTGTTAAAATTGTTTATCAGGTCTGCTAATCCCTTTGCGCCTGTCGTAAACGTATCTATGATTAATTCCCAATCAAGAATATTCATAAATTCGTTTATTAAATCAGCAAAGAATTGTCCAATTCCTTTCCAATCCAACTTGTGAACAACTTCATTTAGAAATTCAAAAGCTGTATTGATAGCTTCTCCTAATGTATGACCTATCCAATATCCAATACTTTTTCCGTCAAACTCTCCTTTTATGAAACCGTTAATTAAAGTAGCAAGGCTGCTACCTAATTTTCTTGCTGCTTTCTTTATTTTATCCCACGGAATATTTGCTAATGTCTTTGCAAGTTTATCTCCAAGCCATTTTCCAAGATCATAAAAATCGCCTTTATCCCACATATCTTTTAGCTTTTTTGCTAAATCAGATATTTTAGAAGAAATTGGCATATCTTTAAAACCATATTCTACATTTCCGGCTTTTGAAGACTTTCCTGTTTTATCTTCACTTGTTATGACATTTAGTTTATCAAATCCCTGTAAGTTTCCTTTTAGCTTCTTTGCACTGTCCGATGCATCGTCCAACGCTTCCGCATATCCTTTTACACTTGCAGTTGGAACCTTATAGGAAGTTTTTCCAAATAATGCGGCTATAAACTGACCGACAAGTTGCGTTACATAAATCAATTTTTGAATTAATTGATTCAAAATAGGAATAACCGCATTTAATATTGGTTCAAAAGCACTTACAATAGACGCACCCAACGTTGCCAAATTCTGTTTTAAAGTTGTCAAATTATAGTCTAATTCTGTGGACTTTTGTGCCAATGCGGTCAATGCATCAGATATATTATTGGTAACCGAAGTAACCGCAAGACTTCTGATTCTTCGTCCAAGAGCCACAATAAATTTTGTAATACTCTTGAACATAGAGGACGCAGAAATATCTATTCCGAATCCCATTTCTGAAAATTTATCTCCTATTGAAGAAATCAAGTTTCCAATTTTTGAAACAATACTTTTTATTCCTGAAAGCATCTTTTTAAACGCATTAAGGACTTTTGAAGCAACATTTTTAATTGCATTTCCAAGTTTTCTTGCAAGATTAAAAAGAGTAGATAAAATAGCTAAGATTGCTCCGATAATCGGTATAGCTGCTTGCATTCCGGTTAATGCGCTACTTGTTCCATCAACGGCAACGGTAATTGAACTGAATATTCCCGGTAATTGACTTGCCGCACTTCCAATTCCTGAAAGAAATCCCGGAAAACTTGTAAATCCAATGCTTGAAAACACACTTGACAATTTTCTTGTTGCGTCTGTTGCAGTTTTTATCTGATTAGAAAACTGTCCGGCTCTTAAAGCAGATTCATCAAGAGAAAGTTCTTTCTGCTTATTAATTAATTTCTGATACTCTTCTCGTAATGCTGCTAGTTCTATTTGCTTTTTCTTGAAATCATCACTTGAACCGTAAAAATTTATGCGTTTTGAATTTAATCCAATAGAACGGACTAATTCATCATATTTATTTTTTACTTTTTGTATCTCTTTTTCTACTTCATTAAATTCTACTGGAATTTTTATTTTGGACTTCTTAAATTCATTCGCTATTCTTACGGCAGACTCTTTTGCCTGTCTTTCTGCATTTGATAGTGATTCATCAATTCCGGGAATCTTTATTTCAAGTTGTCCGGCTTTCCGTGCTTCTTCAACCTTGACTTTGTACTTTTCAATGGTTTTGGAAAGTTGTTCAATGTCGTAGGTCATGGACTGTATTCTTTGCGTGTCCATATTTGCACCTAAATCCGTTAACTTTTCTCTTTTATTAAGTAAAGAGAAAAGTTTTGTGTTTAGATCATCCACCCACTTTTCCATTTCATAGAAATTACCTGTAAATTTAAGTGGTTTGATGTTATCGAACACATTGTTTAATTCTCCAACCTGTTCTTCGATCTTTTTAATCGGTTCAACGCTTTTTTCCATTCCACTATCAACCGATACTGCCGAAAAATCTTCAAACAGTTTTTCATAATCGGCAATAAGTGATTTTGCGTCTGGAAACTCCGCTTTTAATTCTTCAAGACTTTTTCCTATGGCTTCTGCAAATCCGGTTGTAGGTGCTTTGTAATTTCCTTGATTAAAATTTTCAAGGTACAATTTCCAATTATCTAATTCCGACTTGTATTCTGACAAAATGTCTTTCGGGTTTCTTTCATCCTCTCCCATCAAATGAACGGTAGGATTAAATTCTGTTTGATTCGCTGTTTTCCCTTGCAGACTCTCAATTTCCTTTAATGCGTTCTTTGCCTCGTTCAGCTTTACAACAAGAGAGTCCAAGGTTCCAATTTTCTTTTCAGGGTGTGCAGAATTTAAAACGCGGTTGATTCCATTCTGCATATTTTTTAACTGTTCGGTATATTTCTTCTGTTCACCGGAAAGATTGGCAACATCAATTTCCGGCTTAATATCAATAGACTTCTGCCCTAATTTCTCAAGAACGTCCTCAATGCTCTTAAACGTCTCTTTTACAGGTGTTTCAACTCCCTTAATAAAATTGCTTGCCTTTTTCATTTGAGAGCCTATTTCGTCCGATACACGCTTTGCAGAGGTAGATATACCTTGCATAGATGCAGATGCCGCCTTAGCACTTTCTGCCATATTGGAAAAAGCATTTCCGGACATAATCTTTCCAAGTGCTTTATTGACCGTCTCTAATTGAGATACCAGTTTTTCCAAGGCACTGTCCGCTTGCTTCGCATCGGCATTGACTTTCACGGTTAAATCATCAATTTCTGCCATAATCTCACCTCGCAAAATAGACGGTGCAGCTATGACACCACACCGCCCTCATTTTCTTTTTTCATCTTCGACAATTCAAAGTTGCTCTGCATAATCTGTAAGGATTGGAAAACTCTCTTAACCTTTTCCATTTGCTCTTCATGGCTAAGTGGTTTGTTCTCTTTTTCAGCTTTTTCAAGAAGTGGCTCTTCAATATACTTCGCCTTGCTATTAAGTGCTGCTGCAATGGCAGAGATCATATATTGACCGTTAATCCAATTCTCCCTGTCTCTTTCCTTAAGAAGATTGTTATGCCCCTTAAGAATTGCCTTTATTTTCCGTGGGTTTAAACTCCAAAATTGTTCTAGTGTTATTCCCATTGGATACAACTCCGGATACCACAGGTCTAAAAACAGTTCCCGAAACGAACTGTACTGTTTTCTTGTTATTCCTCCGGATTCTCCGTTGCTTCTCTCTCCGGATTTTCCTTGTTCTTCTTCTCCGAGAGAGCGCGAAAAAAATCGGAGTTATTCATTTCGTCCCCCATTGCTTCCATAATTCCGTCAAACTTACCACCGGATATCATGTGCTCTTGGATTTCTTTTCCGGCTTTTTCCTTACCAAATCCGGCACAAAGTCCAAAATAAGCACGCACCATAGACATAGGTTTCTTTTCTGCATCTTCCATTGAGATTCCCATGTCCTCTAAATCGCAGATCATGTTAAGGTCAAATTCCTTAGACTTGTATGTTTTCCCATTAATTTTGAATGTTTTCATATTCTACCTCGCTTTTCCCTCCCTGATTATAGGGAAAAGGGCAGTCCGAAGACCGCCCTAAACTCTGTTAATAGTTATCTGTGTCTGCCGTTTTTTCTTTGTCAACCACAACGGCTTTACTTCTTTTGGAGCGTGATTGACTACTTATTCCCCCGAAACTTCTACCTTTTCATCAAGTCCCTTGTACTCTTCAATGGTAAGGTTCATGTCAACCGTCCAAAGAGCATTCTGTGAACTTTCAGGCATTGGAATGTGTTCCGGAGGCTGTGCAATAACGAAAAACGCTTTTGCAAGCTCCGGATGATAAAGCTCAAACCACATACGCTTTCCATCGGACAATGCCTTGTATGCAGCAATCAGTGTAGTCCATTCCGTAATTGTGTCATCGGTAATATTTACTGTTACAGGCCATGAACCACCTGTGTCAGCACGTCCCTTGATGTTACGCGTAATCCGATCTTCTAACGCAGACGCATCAATGGTCTCCGGATCAATGGTGATTCCACCGACCGTATTGATTCTGCTAAGACCAGTAAATGCAGTCGGCTTTGTTCCTTTTGTTGATTCTACTGCGTAACCCAGCCTAATACCGAGTGACGCTAAACCAGCTACTGCCATATTTATACCTCCTTAAATTTGCATAAAAAAATAGAGCCTATTGGCTCTTTGTTACTGT
>ERZ1034928.880-NODE-880-length-12175-cov-4.111551_pt1 | contig 12175 bp, 9 predicted proteins | sample MGYA00520627_ERZ1034928 | MGnify/ENA primary metagenome ERZ1034928 (study PRJEB33766, sample SAMN09781755) | gut metagenome | biome: gut microbiome | host: Homo sapiens | place: Madagascar | study: EMG produced TPA metagenomics assembly of the PRJNA485056 data set... | reverse complement strand
AAATCCGCGTGCAATGGCCACAGCCTTAATGGCCTGGTTGACGGCGCCCGCGCCGACACACTGAATATTGACGGGAACACCATCTTTGACCATGCCGGCAATGGCGCCGGCAACGGACGCGGGCGACGATTTGCTTGATACCTTCAGGCAATCCATGAAGAAACTCCTGCGTTTAAAAGTACGTTTTAACTGCAATAACTGTATCGTACCGAACGGACTCGGTAAAGATGCTATTCCTCTTTGGCAAGATCGAACGTCACGGTAATACGATCACGCGAAACACGAATCTTGGGGTCGCCGCAAAGGTTGAGATAGTACCGCGCTGCAAGATCGTTAAAGTCGCGCTCCACTGCTCGCGAGAACTGCGCCATGTCGTCCTTGGCAATACGCAACCCACGACGATCTTTGGCGAGATCAACCGGGGCAGACGCATGTGAGGACGAATCACGCTCGCGTAGCAGGCGTGCGGTCACACCGCGAACGGGCTTAATCTGGCCCGCCAAGATACGATGCGCCGTACGCTCGGACATCTCAAGGCCCAAACCCGAACAGATACGGATAAAGTCTTCCGCATCCGAAGCAAGACCCAGACGATCGACCACGGGAAGCTCGGCTTCGTCATCGATAAACAAAAGACGAGAAGCATCGAGACGGCTGGAGGCCTGCGCATGCAGCGTCGCGGCGATCTCGGACGGAGACCCCAGATAGACATCACAGGCGCGCAGCTCCTCGAGGGCAAACTCGCAAGCGGCGCGAATGATGTTGTGAGGGCCACGGGCACAAACATAGTGACCGTCCTCGTCCTTCACGGCCTGAGGCCAGCTGGACTGATCGGCGCGCTCGCTAAGGCGGTCGGTAGCGACGCTCACCTTAAAGACCGAGCCCAGGTCAACATCCGACGCGATAACGCGTGCCTCGTCGGTGTTCTGCTTAATCGAGAACAATGCCATGCCTCGACCGTGGACGCCCCAACGATCCATCTTCATGCTCTCGAGCTTGGAGGTAACGCGGGCATCGAAGATGCGCCCCTGCATATCCTGCGGCACGCCCGAGCCGTTATCCAGAAAGACGAGCGTACGGACGCCATCTTCCTTGGTCGTGGCGAGATAGACCTTGTCGGCGCCGGCATCACGAGCGTTGCGCAGCATTTCGATGACAATATCCTCGACATGCTGAATGTCGTGCTTTGCCTGGCGCCGCTCGGCCTCCGAAACGCGGAGGCGGACATACCCCTCGCCAAGGTTCTCCTCGACGCGAAGGTTGCCCTCCCCCGACATCGACGCGATAAATGAGATGAGCTCGTTCGCGTCGCTCATGTTATTTAGCGATATCGACAGCGCGGCTCTCGCGAATCACGACGACGCGCACCTGACCGGGATACTCCATCTCTTCCTCGATCTGATGGGCGATGTCATGAGCCAAGACCGTGGACTGAGCATCGGAAATCTTGTCCGGCTGAACCATGACGTGGACCTCGCGACCAGCCTGCATGGCATAGGTACGCTCGACGCCGTCATGGGAGTTGGCAATCTCCTCGAGCTTCTCAAGGCGCTTGATATAGTTCTCGGCCGATTCGCGACGAGCGCCGGGGCGAGAGGCAGAAACGGCATCGGCAGCTTGGACCAAAACATCGAGCACCGTGTTGGGGTCGACGTCGGCGTGGTGAGCCTCGATAGCGTGAACGATAACGGGCTTCTCGCCATAGCGACGGGCGAGCTCGGCGCCGATAACGGCATGCGGGCCCTCGACGTCATGGTCGATAGCCTTGCCAAGATCGTGCAGCAGGCCGGCACGCTTGGCGGTCACAACGTCCAGGCCAAGCTCGGAAGCCATCACGCCGCACAGGTCGGAAACCTCGAGGGAATGCTGGAGCACGTTCTGACCAAACGAGGTGCGGTAGCGCAGAGCACCCAGGGTCTTAACGATCTCGGGGTGCAGATCGTGGATACCGGTATCGAAGGCAGCCTGTTCACCAGCCTCGCGCACGCGCTGCTGAACCAAGTCGGCGGCCTTGTGATACATCTCCTCGATGCGGGCAGGGTGAATACGGCCGTCGGCGATGAGGTTCTCGAGGGCGACGCGGGCGGTCTCGCGACGGACCGGGTCGAAGCTCGAAAGCACGACGGTCTCGGGCGTATCATCGATCACGAGGTTGACGCCGGAAACCTGCTCGAAGGTGCGGATGTTGCGACCTTCGCGGCCGATGATGCGACCCTTGAGGTCATCGGAAGGAATGTGCACGGAGGTAACGGTGACCTCGGCGGTGTGATCGGCGGCGCAGCGCTGAATCGCTAGGGATAGGATCTCCTGGGCGGTCTTGTGGCACTCGGCGCGAACCTGCTGCTCGGACTCTCGGATGATCGTGGCGGCCTCGTGGGTAACCTCGCCGCGAACCTTGTCGAGGAGCTCCTTGTGAGCGTCCTCGCGGGTCAGGTCGGCGATGCGCTCGAGCTCCGAGGTCTGCTTGGCGCAGAGCTCCTCAAGCTCGCGGGAACGCTTCTCGACCTGGCCAGCCTGGCTGGACAGCTGATGCTCACGCTTGTCGAGGGCATCGTTGCGGCGATCGAGGGACTCCTCGCGCTGCATCACGCGATTCTCGAGCGTACGAATCTCGTTCTTACGCTGCTTGTCCTCGGCCTCGGCAGCCTGCTTGTTCTTGATGATCTCTTCTTTAGCCTCGAGCAGAGCCTCTTTTTTGAGGGTCTCGGCCTGACGCTTTGCATCACCGATTAGGGACTCAGCCTGTGCGTGTGCCGACTGAATCTTTTCGTCGGCCTCGTGAAGACTACCCTGTTTGGCGGTGCGCATGTAGGCAATGGCGGCGATGGCACCCAAAACGATGCCAACGAGCGCTGCGATGATAGGCATGCTCACTCCTTTTTATGGATTCGTTACACAACAAAGCGAACCGTCCTTACGAACGGCTCGCGACATTTGAGTAATATGGGCGCAGCTTATGCGGGTCGGATACAGATAAACATATAAACAAACTCATCAAAGATGAGCACATATCACAAAGCAAATGACACTGTTTATCGTACGTTGAACCGCAACAACTGTCAAATAAATGGACCCGGTACGGCGTCTAAAACACGGTGAACGGCTGGTACGCAAAACACATGCTTCTAGCATGTGTCTAAACTGCACATTCCTCACGTTCGGCATCGAGACGCGCCTTAACGGCATCGGCGGCAATGTGGTACGAAAAGCCCTTGCCCATCAAAAACCGGACGAGCTTTTCGAATCCACGCGTCTCGGGAACACGACGCTTCGCGAGTAAAGCCGATGCGCGAGCCAAATCGTCCTCCACGGCAAAATAATCCTCGGGATAGCCGGGGATATCATCGAGTACGACATGACGGCGCTTAAGCTCGGTCTCGATCTTGCGCTGTCCCCAGCCGCGTCGTTTGCGCTCCTCGATAAAGTACGAACAAAAGCGGCTCTCATCTAAAAAGCGATACTCAGTGGCACGCTGGACGGCGAAATCAATTGCGGGCTGTCGAAATCCGTAACGAGCCAGCTTGTCACGGACCTCACCTGTGGCATGGTCGCGGCGCGACAACATCTCAGTCACCATGGTAAGCGCGCATTTACGCTCAATGAGCTGCACCGCCTCGCGAAACTCATCCCAATCGCAGGGAAGATCGGGGCGGTTTTTAAGGAACAGGCGCGCGACACGAATAGGAATCCAGATGGATCGTTCAAAACCGCCCTCGAGTTCACAGTCGATATGCGCACAAGGCTTTTTTGATGCATACCCACTCGAGAACGAGGAGGCCGCGTTCTTATCGGGAAAGACGACCGTTGCCTCGGTCACCGTATACGACATGAGGGCATCCGCTACTCGTCGTCATCGAGCATCGCGGAGCCGTCGATGGCGTAAAGCTCATCGAACTCCTCAGTTTCGGGCTGATCAGTCAGCTCGACCTCGGACGGAGCATCGTCATCGAATTCAAGGCCGCAGGCGAGGCGAACCTTATGCTCGATCTCGTCAGCACAATCGGGGTGTTCGCGCAGGAATGCCTTAGCGGCCTCGCGACCATTACCGAGCTTGTCCTCACCGTAAGCAAACCAAGAGCCCATCTTTTTGCAGATACCGCACTCGACGGCCATGTCCAGAATCGAGCCCTCCTTAGAGATGCCCGTGCCGTACATGATGTCAAACTCAGCAGATCGGAACGGAGCGGCCACCTTGTTCTTAACGACCTTGGCGCGCACACGATTGCCGATGACCTCGTCCTTGAGCTTAATGCTGTCGATGCGGCGAATATCGATGCGCACCGACGAGAAGAACTTGAGGGCGCGGCCGCCCGTCGTAGTCTCGGGGTTGCCGAACATGACGCCGATCTTCTCGCGCAGCTGGTTAATGAAGATGCAGGTCGTTTTAGATTTGGCGAGCGAGCCGGCGAGCTTACGGAGCGCCTGGCTCATCAGACGGGCTTGAAGGCCAACCGTAGTATCGCCGATCTCGCCCTCGATCTCGGCACGCGGGGTCAAAGCGGCGACAGAGTCGACGACGATGGCATCGATGGCGCCAGAGCGCACGAGCATGTCGACGATCTCGAGCGCCTGCTCGCCCGTATCGGGCTGGGAAATGAGGACCTCATCGATGTCCACGCCGATACGTGCGGCATACGTGGGATCGAGTGCGTGCTCGGCATCGATAAATGCCACGACGCCGCCCATAGCCTGGGCCTCTGCCAAAATCTCGAGCGAAAGCGTTGTCTTACCGGAGGACTCGGGACCGTAAATCTCGACGATACGGCCGCGCGGCACGCCGCCGATGCCCAACGCGGCATCAAGGGCCAGGGCGCCCGTGGGAATGGCCTCGACCTCGAGCTCGGGGCCACCGTCGCCATACCTCATGATGGAACCCTGGCCGAATTTCTTCTCGATCTCGGCCTTGGTGGTGGCGATCATCTCATCGCGCTCTTTACCCGTCGTGCGAGCATGAACGGTACGTACGGGACCTGAATTCTTGGCCATGAATAGCCCTCCTCTTAACAACCTGCATCGATAATAAACGAACGGCTGTTCGTGGTCAACCGTTCAGATAAATCATATGCAGCCGTCCTTTCCAAAACCCAACCAAACGCCGACCAAACACTGACCAAAAACTTGACCACAGGCGAGCCAAACAAGGCATGGCGAGAAAGAATACGCCAACTACCTGCACAAAGAGCAAATTCGCCAGAGGTCCCTATCTCCACAATTAAGGGGCCCGGAGGCCCCTTAAAACACGTCTATTCCATAGAATGGAGCACGCAGACAATGCGACCCAGTGCCTCCGCGACCGCATGGGCACGAACACATGAACGATCGCCCTCATAGTGACAACGAATGGAGTCCACGACCGGCACTCCCCCGTCGGCCGAACGAAACGCCCAGCCAATATAAAAAGTGCCAGCCGGATCGTCCTCGGTACCTCCACCGGGGCCGGCATAGCCCGTCGCACTCACGGCAATATCGCTCTGGTACAGCTCCAGCGAACCGGCAGCCATCTCGCGTGCCGTCTGATACGACACCGCGGTATAGCGGTCGAGCGTCTCTTGCTCAACGCCAAGTACGCGATGCTTAATCTCGTCGCAGTACGTCACCGCACCGCCGCGCAGCACCGCCGAGGCACCCGGGATATCGGCAATCTTCGAAGCGATCATTCCCGCTGTCAGAGATTCAGCCGTCGAAACCGTCACACCACAAACGGTTGCACGCTCGACAATATCGCGTGCGAGCTCTTCATTGTGCGTGGCAATCTGCTCAAATGATTCCGTCATGCCCACCAGGACCTAGACCGAAAAGACGATCTTGCGGCAGTTCCAGAAGTACTGAGCGCCCGAGATAACGGTCAGGACAACGGCAACGGCGTACAGGAAGCGCGACACCGAGTAGATGCCGAGCGTCAGCGCCACCGGGCCAAGGTGCAAGCCGGCCATCGCAAAGACGCACAGATAACCGCAGATGGAAACCATCGTAGTCGCCGTCTTGTACTTTCCGAGCTTATCGGCCGCAACGACCACACCGGCCGCACTCGCGACCATGCGCAGGGCGCTCACCAGCAGCTCGCGGAACAGGATAATGAACACGGACCACACGGTTACGGCACCAAAGTCCAAGAACAGCAGCAGGGCCGAGAACACGAGCAACTTATCGGCGATGGGATCCAAGAACTTGCCAAAGTCGGTGATCTCGTTGCGCGAACGAGCCAGGTAGCCATCAACCTTATCAGTGCACGACAGGATGACGTACAGAATAAAGGCGGCGGCAGCGAGCGGGCCGTCGAAGGTGCTCCAATCCGTACCGGCAACGCTCGTGTGAGACAGCGCCGACACGATCATGAACACCGGGATAAAGACGATGCGCACGCACGTCACGATGTTGGCGGGCGTCCAAACACTCGTCAGTTCCTTATTGCTCTCGTTAGCCACGACGCTCTCCTACTCCACAACATGACCGATAAGCTCGTAGCAGAAACTATCGGTAAACTCGACCGTCAGAATATCGCCCACTGATGCCTCGCTGGCATCCAAATGCACCGCACCATCGGAATCAGGCGCCTGGAACCAGGCATGTCCGATCAGCTCGACACCGTCCTCGGTCTCCTCGATACCGTCGACAATCACCTGGGCGCGCTCGCCCACGTGCGCGGCAGTCGCGGCAAAGCCGAGCGACTCGGCCAGATCCATAGCCTCCTGGGCGCGCTCGAGCTTAACCTCTTCGTCGACCTGACCTTCCATCTTGGCGGCCAGGCTGCCCTCCTCCTGCGAGTAAGCAAAGACGCTCGTGTAGTCAAAGCCGACGGTGTCCATAAAGTCGATAAGATCGCGGAACTCGTCGTCGGTCTCGGTCGGGAACCCTACCATGGCCGTGGAGCGAATCACGATACCGGGGATGCGCTCGCGCAGGTCGCGGAACAGGTCCTCGAGCTCCTGGCGCGAACCGGAGCGACGCATGGCCTTGAGGATGCGCGCGTCGCAGTGCTGCACGGGGATATCGATATAGGGCAACACCTCGGGCGTATCGCGAATGGTCTCGATAAGCTCGTCGGTCATGCCCTCGGGCTGCAGGTAAAGTACGCGGACCCACACGCTTTGAGGACGCACCGCCTCAGCAACGGCCTGCAGCAGCTGCGCCAGATTACGCGGCGCGCCCTCGGCGAGGTCCTCGTCGGCAAAGTCGGTTCCCCAGATGCCCGTGTCCTGACCGATCAGAACGATCTCGCGCACACCACCGGCGACCAGGTCGCGCACCTCGGAGATAATGCTCTCGGCATTGCGCGAGTGATAACGACCGCGGATATACGGGATCATGCAGAAGCTACAGAAGCGGTTGCAGCCATCGGAGATCTTGACGTAGGCGACAGCGCCCTCGACGGTACGCTTGACCTGCGGAATATAGGCGGCAATCTCGCGCTCAACACCCAGCACGTCATCGATGACCGCCACGATGCCGTCTTCTTCGTCGGCCTTCACAAAGGCCGCGACCTCGGGCAGCTCGTCGGGCAGGTCATCGCCGTAGCGTGACGGCACGCAGCCGCACATGACGATCGGGCAGGAACGTACGCCGTCCTGCACCTCGTTGGCAAGCTCGAGCGTGGTCTCGATGCTCTCGGACGTCGCCGAGGCAAGAAACGAGCACGTATTGACGATGGCGATATCGGCATCCTGCGGATCGAATGCCTCCTCGTAGCCCGCGGCGGTCAGCAGCGAACGCATACGGTCGGTATCGACCTCGTTCTTGGCGCACCCGAGGGTGATATAGAGCACGGAGCCCAACGGTGTATCCATGTTGGAGAGCGGTCCTTTCGAATGAATTAGCGGTAGTTGGTGAACTGCAGCGGCTGACCGTAGTCCTGGTCGCGCAGGAACTGGATTACGGTCTGCAGCGCATCCTTGGAAGCAGAGGAAACACGCAGTTTGTCGGCCTCGATCGTCACCTTGACCTTGAGCTTCTGATCCTTGATGTCCTTATTGATCTTCTTGGCAGTCGTCTGGTCGATACCCTCGACGATGTGACCGAGCACGCGCACGGTACCGCCCGATGCAGCCTGAGGCGCATCCCAGGACACGGCCTTAAGATCGATGCCGCGCTTGATGAGCTTGGAGCTCAGGACATCGATGATCTGCTTGGAGACAAAGTCGGCCGGAGCGTTGATCGTAAAGAGCTTGTCGCCCTTCGAAAGCTCGATGGTGGCGCCGGAGTCCTTCAGGTCATAGCGCTGGGAAATCTCGCGCGTGGTCTGCTGGAAGGCGTTGTCGACCTCCTGCATATTAACCTCGGACACGACGTCGAAGCTGGAATCTTTAGCCATGGTTAATCCTTTCGCTTACGAGCGGACTAGTAGCTGTCGTACGAATAATCGGTAGAATCGGTCGTCGTTTGACCGTCGGTGGCGGTATCGGTGCCGTCCGTGGACTGGGCGTCGGTTCCGTCGGCTCCATCGGTTCCGTCGGTACTTTCGGCGCCATCGGTGCCGTCGGAGCTCTCGCCGTCCTTGGACTCGGTCGTCTCCTTCTTGGGAACGGTGATCGTCACGCGTGCCACGCCCGACGTCTTAGTGTCGTAGCGGACCTTTTCGCCGTTCTTGGTAACGGTGACATCGGAAGGCTTTGACGTGGTGATCTCGATCGAGGACTCGGGCGTGTATTCCTGCTCAAAGGGGCCGGTCGCCTGGGCGCCATAGACCGACTTGCCATCAACCTTGACCTCAATCCAAGCAGTCTTGCCCTTGGCAACGGAGATCTTGACCTTTGTGACCTCGTTCTCTTCCTTCTTGGCCGTCGTCTTGGCGGCGTCCGAATCGGTCGACTCGTCCGTCGTCTCATCGACGGATTCGGTCTTCTTGGAAGACTTCTTAGACGTTGTCTTGGTGGCAACGGGCGTCTCGGGCGTCGACTCGGGCGCCGAGGAGCCACAGCCACGCAGGAGCACCACGATGAGCACGATCAGCAGCAGCGCCACGGCGCCGATACCGGCGTAAACGATACGAGGATCGAGACCGTTGTTCTGGGGAGCACGCCCACCGCCGCGCCCGCGATTGGAACCACCGCGACCAGTGCCTTGGGGCATACGACCGCGGTTATTGTCGGAACGTCCGCGATAGCTACCCTGGCGCTGCATATTGCGCTGGCCCGAGCGGGCGGCGAGCTCGCCACGACCCTGGTAGTTGCGCTGGCCCGAACGAGGCGCTGAGGAGCGCTGGCTGTAGGGTTGTGACTGAGATCGAAGGCGAGGCGTCACCTGCGTAGTATCGGCGTCTGCATAGCCGCCGCGCGGACGACCGGAAGAAACGCCACGGTACCCGCGATCGGAATAACCACCATCGCCGTAGCCGGCACGAGGGTCTCGTGCGACACCGCGGGCAGCGGGGAGTGCGCGCTCCTCGGGCGCCGGCGTGCTGCGAAAACGATCGCGCTGGGAACGAATCTCCTCGCTCGAGCCCGTCTCGGTAATATAGCCAGCCTGCTGAGGGCGCTGGCCATAACGCGTCGAACGCCCGCCCTGAACCATCAGGAAGCGGCCGCTGTCGACCGAGGAACGCGAATTGACGTAGCCGGCGGCGTCCTGAAAACGACCGCCTTGCTGCGACGTCTCGCGCTCATATGCCATCAGATCGTCAAAATATGCGTTGACGACCTCCCGCGGATTGAGGCCCAAAAAACGCGCATAGCTCGAAATCATGCCCTGCGCATAGCCGCGCGGAGGCATCGATGCAAAATTGCCATTCTCGAAAAACTCGATGATCTGCGGCCTGATTTTGATGGTGTTGGCGACCTGCTGAATGGAAAGGCCCATTCGGCGACGCTGCTCGAGCAGCATGTCACCAAAGCGTGCAGCCATCAGAATCCTCCAAACTCACGATCTTCACGTGCCATCTCGGCGTCGACGGATTCCAGCGCGGCAAGGCCTTCTTCATCCAGCAGGACCTCGCGCGGTTTGGAACCGTCGGGCGGTCCGACGACACCCTTTTCTTCCAGCATGTCCATAATACGCCCGGCGCGCGCATAGCCAACCTTCAGACGACGTTGCAGACCAGATGTGGAGCCCAGCTGCGATTCCACCACAATATGAGCGGCTTCCCAAATAAGCGGATCGTCGTCCTGGGGCTCGGCAACGCCGGTGCGCACGATGCCGCCGCCACCTGCCATGGACATGGAGGCAGGTGCCACGGCCGACAGAATCTCCTCATGGTAGTCGGGCTCGCTTTGCGACTTGACGAACTCGACAATCTCGTTGATCTCGTCATCCGAAACAAAACAGCCCTGGATACGGCGGGGCTTGCCCCAGTCGACCTTAGAGAACAGCATATCACCCAAGCCGGTGAGCTTTTCAGCACCCATCTGGTCGATGATGACGCGGGAGTCGATGCCCGTTGCGACGTTAAAGGCGATACGGTTGGTAATGTTTGCCTTGATGAGACCCGTCACCACGTTGGAGCTCGGACGCTGAGTCGCCACGATAAGGTGGATACCGGCGGCACGGCCCAGCTGGGCGATACGCACAATCGACGCCTCGACGTCCTTGCCAGCAACCATCATCAGGTCCGAAAGCTCGTCGATGATGATGACCAGGTAGGGCATCTTTTGCGGCGGGTTATCGTAATGCTCAAACTCGCCGGCGGCCTGCTTTTCGTTATAGGTCGAGATCTTGCGCACGTTAAGGCGCTCGAAGACCTTCAGGCGGCGCTCCATCTCGGACACCGCCCACTGCAAGGCACTCGCGGCCTGCTTGGGCTCGGTCACTACGGGCACGTAAAGATGCGGCAGGCCGTTATAGCCTGCGAGCTCGACGCGCTTGGGGTCGACCATGATCAGGCGAACGTCCTCGGGAAGAGCGCGCATGAGCAGGGTCGTGATGATGGAGTTAATCATGACCGACTTACCGGAACCCGTGGTACCGGCGATAAGCAGGTGGGGCATCTTGGCGAGGTCGGCGACGACCGGCGTTCCCTCTGCATCGCGGCCGATGGCAAGCTCAAGCGGACCGCCCTTAACATAGGGCAGCACGTCGCCCAAGTTGACGTTCTGACGCTTGCGATTGGGAATCTCGATACCCACGAGCGAGGTGCCGGGAATCGGCGCAAAGATACGCACGGACTGAGCAGCAAGCGACAGCGCGATGTCGTCCTCAAGGCTCGAAATCTTGCTCACGCGCTCGCCCTCGCCGGGTTGCAGCTTAAAGGTCGTCACCGTGGGGCCAGCAATCCAACCGACGACGCGAGCGCTACGGCCAAACTCAAGCAGCGTAGACTGCAGCGACTCGGCGGTTTGTTCCAGCTCCTTGTCCGAAGACGCGGCAGAAGCGGACTGAGGGTTTGCATGCAGGATTTCGAGCGGCGGAAGCTTAAGGCCGTCCTCTTCTTCGCCCTCGTTATCCGCGGGGGCATTGTCCGCTCCCCCATCGCTAGAAGTAGGCGCCTCGGCAGCGCCCGCGACAGCCGTATCGGCAACCTTGGGATGCTTGAGGAAATCAGGAATTTGAGGGGCGGCCGAGACGGGATTCACGGCAAACGGTGGCTCGGACTCGTCGATCTTTTCTGGATCGTCTTCCATCGAAAGCTGGCCGGTCACCTGACCGCGCTTGGCATGACGGCGCGGCAGTAAGGTCGTCTTGGCGCTCTCGATCGGAGTCCCGTCATCCTCGTCATCGCCCTCGGTAAGCTCAATCTCGCTCTCGGACCACGACGGATCAGGTTCGCTTGTATTGAGTTTGGGCGCAGCCTTGCCCTTCTTGGCGTGGCGGCGCGGCAGCAACGTCGTCTTGGCGCGCTCGGCCTCTACGGCATCGGACACGTCGACAAACGGGTCCTCATCCTCGTCCGCATCGTCCAGAATCGGATCGACCTCGCCGCCCATAACCGTAGTCACAGCAGCATCAGAACCCTTCTGACGCAGAATGCTAAGGTGCGGACGGGCGACGCCGGGAACCGACAGGGCCTCTTCATCGCCCCACGGGCTCGCATTGACATCGGCACGTCGACGCTCGGCAAAATCGGCAGCGCGATCGCGTGCGGAGCGCAAAACGCCACCCACCGAAAAGCCGATAATAACCAAGCCAACGACGACAAGCCCCAGCAAAACAACCATGGCGATGGGTTTACCCAGGGCGTTTTGCAGGGCACTGGCGATAAAGGCGCCAATGTAGCCACCCGACACGGAAAGGTTCTGCGGCGTAAACA
>ERZ1034928.879-NODE-879-length-12176-cov-22.524627_pt1 | contig 12176 bp, 16 predicted proteins | sample MGYA00520627_ERZ1034928 | MGnify/ENA primary metagenome ERZ1034928 (study PRJEB33766, sample SAMN09781755) | gut metagenome | biome: gut microbiome | host: Homo sapiens | place: Madagascar | study: EMG produced TPA metagenomics assembly of the PRJNA485056 data... | reverse complement strand
ATTTACAATTTGTTAACAAATAAATGCTTAGAATATGATATAATAAATCTGTGAACGTAGTGAACGAATTTAATAATTAGATGATGATAAAAAAGTTGTACAATCGATGATACTAATATAATACGTTAGTATTATCTAAGCGTCACGTAATGTACAAAAATTTTACATCAATGTACAAAAATAGAAAGGAAGAAAATATGCTAAGCAAACCAAAATATTTACCATCCAATGAAGACAATAAGCTAATCGAGGCGCTTATCAAAATAGAAGGGCGCGAATTAAAATATCCAGAGCTATGCAAGGCGCTTGATATTCCAACTAAAAGCGGCAACACTAAAATATCTCAACTAGATAAAGTCCGAAATTATTGTCAGCTAAATACTCTAGAACATCCAACCCGCTATATTGTTCAAGAGGTTTATCCTGAAGCAGATGCCCTTATCAATGAGCTAGATAAAGATTCATACCAAGCCGCATTTGAAGCCGCCCTTTATCAAATCTTTCTGAAGACAAATTGCGCCACTATATATGCGTCAACTAGCAATCTGCTCAGAATGTTCCAAGAGGTCAATGATAATTTCAGCTATACATATAGCCAAGCTGTATCAGATTCAGAGCATTATGGCTACATGAGCTTAGTCAATGGCGTTATATATAACATCCTTGCCCAATGGACTAGGCGCAAATTGCTTACCATGAAGAACCGCTATGTCATCGATATGAATAGGGGCTATCGTCTCTATAAGCAACGGTACAATCCAGAGGGGAAAGAAACATGGCTCGAAACCTATGATGTACCAGAAGATAGCACAGATCATCAGACATGCCTTTCTATCTATTCTAAAGCCGTCAATGAGATTATGCCGCCAAATTGGGGCAAGGTCATAGACAATAGGGTTTACAAGCCATATGTGTCCACAGAGCAATATAAGGCGTTTGAGGCGCGACTTGCTCAATTAACCATAGGGGCATTTGGCGGTGAATATGTTAAAGTCAAAGAGGTTTATATCATTAAGCCAGCAACAAAGGAATGGATAGCCAATAGGCTCTTAGATGTCTATGAGCATTATCCGAGTTTTGAGAAAATCAACAAAGAGGCTTGCACTAAGATTATTCAAACCAGTCAGCTTAGTTGCATTACAGGTAAACAGCGGCGTGAATTTGTTGACATCAATATGAGCAATAAGCAGAGCGACAAGCTCAAGGATTTAGTTTCTGGTGAAAAGCAATAAAAAAATCTGCCCCAATTCATTCCCTACATATATAGGGTCTTGGGGCAGATTTCTATTTAAGTTATTTTAATACTACCAATCGGCGTACCATCTGAATTGATTGTGGCATTTGACGGCCAACCCGTTCTTAGATAATCAGTATCGTTATAGTTGTTTAATCTATTTACTACATACTGCTTATATTTACATCCTAGCGTCGTTTCTACGCATTTTGGCCAATTCGCATTTTCTCTTAGTTGTTTATATTCTGCTTCAGCTCGTTTCACATCTTCACTGAATTTGCAGATGCGCCAATTCGAGTATCCATCGCATACTGATACCTCATTTGTGTTCATTGTAATTTTCATACTGGTTTCACCACCATCAACGTTCCGTACAAAATTCCATCATCTCCATATTCATATTTAATATAATCGCCCATTGCAAGATGTCTAAATATTCCTCGTTCTACATCTGTTTTGGCTATTGGTTGACTATTTGTATAATCATAACCCATATATTTATATTGATTCATGTCAAACCATTCTTCGATTTTTTCAATAGGCTTTTGCGTCTGAATGATAGTCTGGGTATATTTGGCACAATCACTACATGGCGCGACATAACCGCCCAATTTTCTAATCAGCCAATGTTTGAATTTAGTCCACATTTAATCAATCCTTTCTTCTGCAATTCCATCAGATGTACTATAACAAATATGCTTAATTCCTAATTCTTTTATATATTTCATACAAGCCGGACATGGACGCGCCATTGCTTTGTTGCCATTTGCATATTCACGATATACATATAGCGTCGATTTACTAAAATCAATATCTAGATATTTTACTTTGCTCAATGCCCTGATTTCAGCATGAAGCGAATTTATCACGCCACTCTGGTTGGGGTCAAATTCACGTTCTGCATTAAGCCGCTTCTGCAATGGGCTTGTTTTTGTGCTATTGCATCCAGTAGCAAGCAATACGCCCTTATAATACAGAGCTGCGCCAAGATGGTATCTGGGGAATTCAGATTCTTTGCTTGCTCTACAAGCTGATTCAATGCCGCGTTTAGTTCTCTGGTTCATATCCCAATTCAATCAACGTCATAATAGCATAATTAGCCATATCAAGCAACGTGTCCTCAATTTTTTCATCTTTGACTTGAGCATCATGTGATACAGCAAGTGACATGAGCCGATTCATTTTATCGCTAAGACGGGTCACAGCGCTGATGATGCCGAGTTTTTTGTATGTATCGCCAAAAGAATCTCCATAATCATGATTCTTGGCTTTATATACCCGATTCAACTTCTGGCAGATTGCATAATGACACGCGACCTTTGGGTCGATATGTAACTTGAGATCATCAGGCTCAACCTCATAGCATTTAGCTTCAGCATTTTCACAAGCTGCTGGGTCTATCTCTTTGTACCAGTTATAGCATTTGTCAAGCATTTTATCGTCCATATCGCTAAACACACAGGCATATGTATCCGTCCATTCGTTTGTTTCCTTATCATATTTTTTTAGTAGTTCACATTCTTTGCATTTTGCGCCTTTGTTATCACAATATCCTTCGAGCGCTAGTACCTTTTGTGTTTGAGTCATATTATCTACCATCCTTTATGTTTTAATAATATCCGATGCTTCAATTTCCAATTCTTCTGTATATTTAGCCTTTCCTTTCTGAGTAAATGGCATTTTATCAATAATCTTTGGCTCTTCATAATGCCAATCGCAGTCATAACAATCATACACATCAATAGGCGGCAATGTGCAAATACAAGTATGGTAAATATCGCCGCCACATTTAGGGCAAGTATAGATAATCATTTATTCATCCTCCATTTCTTTCTTCGCCTTTCTGACAATATTTGAAGCTTCTTCTTTTGTCAGGATATCATCAAAAGCACAGCCCACATCTGAAATAACTAAATCAAGACCATACCCACCATCCCACGGGTCAAGATAGATATTGTCTGCATAATATCTGAGAAATTCTTCAAATGTATCAAATGCGCCAATTTTCCAATCACTGTCGCCGCATTGTTCGCAATATAGTTCATCAAACGGGATTGAATCATCTGATGTGTAAAGACCACCCATGTGACTTTCATATACATATACACTCATTTATTCGTCCTCCTCATTTTCATCACAATCTTCATCTACAAAATGGACATCTACGTTAAAAATTTCTTTTAGCACATCAATAGCCTCTTTTGGCTCAATGCGGAAAAATTCTCTATCAGGGTTGACCCGCTCTTTGTCAAAATATTTGTGGATATTATTTTCTAGCTCAAAGCAGTCATCACTAAATACAAAGCAATGAGCGTGGTACGGTTCTGGCAAGCTGCTAGAGCTGAGTTCGCGCACCCTCAATGCAGGATTCAATCTTCTGGTGCAACCTAGCTTCACCAATCCGGGCAGACTAGGTGAACTAATAACATATAGCCAACCAGCCTTGCTATGCGACTCACGATAAGCAATAGAATCTAGCCGCTTATCAATGCTAGCTAATTGAGATTTAATCCTATTACGCTCATTATCTGTGAGCGCCTTATCAAACGCAATATTCATTGCTTTCTTTTCTTCAAGCAATTTAGCGCGTTCTCTAGCAATATCAGCAAGCAACTGCTCTTGCTCTCTCAATCTACGCTTTTCTTCGCGGATTCGCGCCTTTTCTTCTTTCTGTTTTACCTTGATAGCCAAGTTAATATCCAGCATATCAAGCCGCGCCTTTACATATTCAGCATTAAGCGCCAATCCGACTTTATTTGCTTTAGACTGATAAGAATTAAATTTATTCTTAATCAATTCTTTGCTTTTAGCAATATTGCCTGTTGTTACAGATTTTTCTTTGCTGTCAATATAACCGCTAAGCGCATATACCAAGCCTCGCCCATACACGTCCTGCATTTCTTTACCACGTCTATCTGAGCCGTTAAGCGTGTAAGATTGCTCAATGCGATATAGTCCAGTATTCACAGCGGATTCAATTTTACTCTGTAGTTCATAGCGCCTATGCTCAAGATCGTCAAGCGAGTCTTGATAATAGGGGATGTTATAATCCTGCATTTCTTCAATGACATGAATTTTGTTATTTAACGCATCGAGCACAGATTGAGCTTCCTTTGCGGCGATTTCAGCGCAGTTAGCTTTATTTTGTCTATCTGTAGTCAGTTCATCTAGTGCCTTGATTTTTTCTTGCATTGCTTTTTGTTTGGCCTCAAGCAGAGCAATATTTTCTTCAATCGCCATTTTCTTCTTGTTCAGCTTGAAAATCTCGAACACGTCTAGCCGCCTCCTTGCCAAAAATTTTGTCTATGTACTTATCAAAATCCAACGGATTATTACTCTTTGCTAAAATCTGCTTAGTGTTGGTATTATATAGCTCAAAGTGCTCATTGCCGCAATTATTAATAATCCAGCCAGTATTACCATATTGGACTACGGCGTTAATTTTCTTTGTTCTTGGCATTTATTTCACCTCACGCTATGATTATATCATATCAATTTGCACTTGTCAAGTATAATTTTTGACAAATTAATTTTTCACATCAATTTAACTATTATCTACGAATTTATGAGTAGATAATAGTTAAATTGTAATTATATATATTAGATATTATAGCATAGAGAGTATGTAATGTCAATAGAAAAATTTTTTATTTTATCACTTGACAAAATGATGGAAATATGGTATAATATAGTAAATAAGTAAATACGTTAGTATTTACTTATACATTGTTTCTTTCTTTTGGTTCTTTTCTTTCTTAGAATTTATAGATAGGAGATAAATATGGAAAATAATAACGTTGTATATAAGCATACGAACTTAGAGAATGGATTAGTCTATTATGGGATTGCAGAAGATTATATTGCGCGTTGGAGTGATGGGTTTGGTTATCAGAACAACAGACAGTTTTGGAGCGATATTGTAAAATATGGGTGGAAAAATTTTAAGCATGAGATAATATTTGAAAATTTAAGCCGCGATGAGGCAAAATTTTATGAGGGTTTATTGATTCAAGAAACACAGTCGTATCTTCCTGAGAATGGATATAATCAAAATCTTGGTGAAAGAATGGAATATAAAGAAGTTGAAGTAGATGATTCTGTATCTGACGCAGTTGACGCAAGGCGACCCAGAAATGGTCGTAGTGGCGTTCCCGTTTATTATTCTGGTAAAATATATCTAACTATGAAAGAACTTTGTGATGAAATAGGCGAGGATAATTTGGCCGTGTCGCAAATGCTCAATCCAAATTCACCTCGGAGAGTTGCCCCACATCTTGCCGCGAATGGATTAAGATATGCTACGGATGATGAAATTAAAGCGTATTATCAATCATCTCATACTTGACAAATAATCAATTATATGATATAATAGCATTAAGCTCAAGGAGGTGATAAGAAATTGTGGGGCGAAATGAGCTATAACTGGTATGTATCGGAAGATGCAGAACCAGAAGTATGGGATGATGAGTACGAGCCAACTGAGCGCGATTGGGCGCTTTGGATATATGGTAGTTCAGAGAATGAATTAGAGGTGATTTATTAAGTGCCATTGACAGAGTTCTGTTATATACCTTCTGTGGCAACAGATGCTTTTTATACGCCAGAGGAACAAGCAATACATAATCGACTAGTCAAATTATATACTTTGAGAATGCGCGAGAAGGACGGTCAAAATCGCAAATGGCGTGTTTCATCAATTAACCGTGTTATTAAAAAGCATAAAGATGCGCTTGTATCATTGCTTAAAAAGTCACTTGAGAATAATATCACTAGAGAGCTTAATCCAGATGTAGTAACGGACAAGACGATTATTAACCTGTTCTGCTCTGAGTTGACCCGTAGTCTTGGCATTAAGACATTTGAGCGAAGTGATAAGATAATTATTGTCAATGTGTTCTTTTTTGAGGTGCTAAACAGTATCATTCACAATGGGTTCAATTACAATGGCGACCATTATATTTTTTATTCATGTGGCGCTGGTATGATACGCACAAAGCGATTTATGGCCGTTCGTGAAAAAGATTATTTAGCGGTTGAGCAAACTCTTATGTGTGGACTGACCATTGATTCAATCAATGCTCTGGGCGGCATGAACGAAAATAAGCTATTGAGTTACAAGAGTCTCATGGCATCTGCAACAGATAGAATTGAGGACTTCGACATAGATCGTTGTATTGTAGTTGATGATTTTGAAATGCCGGTCATGGCTGAGTCAGATTTCATTGATTATACAGATTATAGCATTACGCGTAAAACGTCTGAGACAGTCATAGCTGAGACAGATGGTTGGGGTATGTGTTGCAAGCCTGGATTCAAGACGCAAATTATTCGCGCACCGTGGATAAAAGGGTTGGTATCTTACTTTGATTTCAGAGGATGGCTAAAAGAATATTGTTCTGCTGATGATTGGGTTGTCACTGACATATATGGCAAAGAATGGAAGATTCTTGAGGATGATATTCAGTATATCCTAACCAAATCAATGTTTAAGCTGCACAAATTTTATCCGTCTTGGCTGTGTTACAAGGCTAATTTTAAGAGTTATGGTTGCTACTTTGGTTGTTGCAAAGTCGAGGAAGATTATATACCAAAAGCGCGAATCAACTATCAGATGCTTCAATCTCTAAGCGATATGACAGACAATGAGATTGAGCGGCTTATTGCTAAAACAGCAGATGAGATTGATAGTGTTGGGCGAGATTATCAAACAACAATGAGGTTATTGGGTGCGACTGAATATAATCAAACAAAGTCAGCTATGCAAGAAGCGCTAACAATTTATCCAGAATTATTCAAAGATGTGTATAATCGGGAGTTGTTGAAACAGACCAAGAAAAGTTTAGTAAAGCAAGCAAAAGGCGGCAGGTTGAGAATTAACGGCAAATATCTATTTATTTCTCCTGACCCTGTGGCATTTTGTGAGTGGTTATTCAAAGGTGAGCAATTCCCAGCTGGAATACTTGAGAATGGCGAGGTTTATACCAATCAATTCAAAAATGGCGATGAGCTTGATTGCTTGAGAAGTCCCCACCTCTATCAGGAACACGTGGTCAGAATCAATAAGAGAAATGAGCTGACGGATAAATGGCTCGGTGGTACAAAATGCGTATATTTCAGTTGCCATGATATGATTAGTCGCATACTTCAACAAGATTTTGACGGTGATATTTCTTTGGTTGTAAAAGACAGAACATTGACAACCGTAGCAAAGCGTAATATGCAAGGGATTGTGCCGCTATCATATGACCTCAAAAAAGCGCGTGGTGGCATAATTGATGCAGATAGATTATATGAGGGTGTAAGCACAGCATATACAGGTGGGTCGATTGGTCCAATTAGTAATGCAATCAGTAAGGTAAAAAATGCTAATGGTGGGAAAATGACTGAGGAGCAAATCAAGGTCGTTGCTTGGCTCACAATGAAGAATAATCAAATTATTGATTTTGCGAAAACGTTGTGGAAAAGTGAACCTCCAAAAGAAATTTCTGATATTATTAAAAAATATACAAAATCTAAACTACCCAATTTTTTCATTTATGCCAAAGATAAAGACCCAGATACACAAGTTGAACCAGCCAACAATTCCACGATGAATCGCATCTCAGCAAAAATCCCTACTTCCCGAATCAGATATAATAACAAGATTGGGAAATTCGACTGGACGATGCTGATAAATAAATCAGTCGATTATACTACTAGGGAAAATTCGCCAATCATCGAGCGGTATAATTGGTGGATATGGAATCAGCGTAGATTTGATTATGGCGATGACCCCCATATCAATGAGGACGATTTATATAAATATCGCCGCATAGCACAAGATATAGTGGAATATAGCAACGAGCCACTAGATGTTGTTGTCAATAGCTTGGTGGCTTATCTATATACGGTCAAAAAATCAAGCAATAAGAAAATGCTGTGGGCTTGTTTTGGTTGGACGATTGTAGAGAATTTGAGGACTAATACGGCGCAACTTAATCCAATATGCCCAATTTGTGGCAAGCGCTTCAAGCCGCGCGATGTATGTCAACATTATTGCTCTGAGGAATGCTATAAGAAGGCAGATAATCAGCGGCGTACTGAATCGCGTGAAGCCCCACCTGTCCGCACGGGGGATATGTTAGAACAGTAGGAAATATATGGAGAAAATAAACTCACCACAATATATTGTGGTAGACTAATAGGGAGACATATCTTTGAAACGAAGGGTGGTGAATGTGATGGCATACATGGCTTATAAATTTAGGATATATCCTAATGCTGAACAGGAAAATCTTATAATAAAGACATTTGGTTGTGTTCGATTTATCTATAATAAGATGCTTGAAGATAAAATAAAATTTTATGAGCGAACAAAGGAAAGATTAAAAAATACTCCGGCGCAATATAAAAAAGAATATCCGTGGTTGAGAGAAGTTGATGCTTTTGCTTTGTGTAATGCGCAAATGAATTTGCAAGCAGCGTATAATAATTTCTTTAAGAATCCAAATAGCGGATTTCCGAGATTTAAGAGCAAGAAAACGGATAAAAATAGTTATACAACAAATAATCATTTGGATAACATACGAATTGTTGATAAGACAATTAAACTTCCAAAGCTTGGTATGGTAAAAATAAAGCAACATAGAGAAATTAAACAAAATCAGAAAATTAAGTCTGTTACTATCACAAAGAAACCGTCTGGAAAATATTTTGCATCAATTTTGGTCGAATATGACATTATTGAAAAGTCGGTAAAATTGGACAAAGAAAAGTCGGTTGGACTTGATTATTCAAGTCATAGTTTTTACGTCGATAGTCAAGGTGTAGAAGCAAATTACCCGCGATTTTATCGGGTGTCTCAATCTCATTTAGTCAAAGAACAAAGGAAATTGGCTAGAATGAAGAAAGATAGCAACAATTATTGTAAGCAAAAAGTAAAAATTGCTATAATTCAAGAAAAAATAGCAAACCAGAGGAAAGATTGGATACACAAATTGAGTACAGAATTATCAAATAAGTATGACTATATTTGTGTTGAAGATATAAATTTACAACAAATGTCACAGCATTTGAATCTTGGGAAATCTACATATGACAACGGATTTGGCATGTTTAGAGATATGCTTTTTTATAAATTAAAACAAAAAGGGAAAGAATTTGTTAAGATTGATAAATGGTATCCTTCTAGTAAAATGTGTAGATATTGTGGTACGATAAATTCTAATCTGACACTTAGTCAAAGAGTGTGGACGTGTGAATGTGGGAAAGTGCTTAATAGAGATGAAAATGCAGCAATTAACATATTGAATGCTGGATTAAGTATGATATAAATAAAAAATAACCGTAGGGGCTACGGAGTTAGCTTGTTGATACTTATGTTTTAAGCATATTGAGCAAGAAATTTGTTGAAATACAAATAGCCCACTAGGGAAAGGAACGATACAATTGCATAAAAATAAATATCCTCGGCTTGGGAAAGCCGATATGAAGAAAGAGTTGATTCGGCGCACTGGTGTAGACCAAAAGATTATTGAAGTCGTATTGACGAACTATCACGACATCATTCGTGAGACACTACAGCATGGCGTGGAATATTCACTACCAGACATTGGCGTTATTACATTCCGTGACCACCCACCAAAGCCAGCAGGTGAATATTGGAATGGTTTTCAAAAGCGGCGTATGTACTATCCTGACAGAATGGGATATTATCGGTTAGAGTTCAAGGCGGAGAAACATATGGCTAGTTATGTTAAAGCTGGTACATTGTATGGGAAAGGCCCAACTAAAGAAGAATGGGATGCTTGGGTATTAGAGAATTATCCTAATAATCCTAAATTTGCTAAGGAAGAATAAGATGGCTGAACATAATAAGCTAAATCAAGAATTTTATGCTTATGCTGGTGGATTGCTCAATGTATCGCCACAAACCGCCAAGAAATATTGGATGGGGTTTGTTGATACTATTATTCATATTCTTCATTTTGATGGCAAGTGCCAAATGCCAAGTGTAGGCACATTTACGCTAGAAGAATTGCCTGAGCGCAGAGTAATGGCTAAGAATGAGCAGGGTGAACTTGTTGAGCAAATTAACCCTGCTTGGTTTAAGATATTATACAAGTATAACGAGGATTTTCTTAATAATGTCAATGGGCGTGGTGTTACAAAGAAATATCGTAGGCGCGTCCGTGAGCGCAAGTTGACACCTAACGACCTAAAACTGATAACTCAGGCTGAAATTGAACGAACGGCAAAGCGCACGTTGAAGCAGATGCAAGACGACCGCATTGAGCAAGCAAAACAACAGAGCTACGATGATTTTATCAATGTAATCAATAAGAAAAAAGAAGATTATGAACGGAAAAAGAAGGAAAAGGAACAGAAATTGAATGAATCTACAGAAGATACGACAAGCGACTGAGCTGCTGGATAGTAAGTTAATTGATTTACAGGAATGGACGGCGCGTTGTCTTGGTGAAGATTATAGGGATGTTTGGTCAGAGGAATATTTACGGCGTTGTGCTGTATTTGTTCGCAATATGCTAAACGGCGCAGATGATTGTGAATCGGATGAAAAAGACGATGAGATTTTATCACAGCTTAGAGAGGCTAAGCAGGAATTAGAGAAAGAACGCAAGAAATTACAGAGTGAGAATATCCAACATGTTCAGAATCAGAGACTTGACGCAAGGGCAGATTTGATTCAAGAAAAGATTGCTGAGTCGATTAAGAATCTTGAGCCGTTTACTATTCGAGATTTTAGCAAGCTACCACAAATGAATGTAAGTGGACTTCTTTGTATTTCTGACCTTCATGCTGGTTCGACTTATGAAATCAAGGGTGTATACAATGAAATTGTAAACAAGTACGATTTTGACATTATGAGGGCGCGGCTTGATGGGTTGCTTAACAAGATGTGCAATGATGACAACTGCATCTGGCTTGATGATATTACGGTTGCCGTGCTTGGTGATTGTGTAGAGAATATTTTACGCACATCTAGCTTAACTAAGCTGAGAGAGCCTGTTATTGATACGGTTATCAAGCTGTCTGAATATCTAGCTGATTGGTTTGTTGAGTTGCATGATCGGCTTGAAATTCCTGTTAATGTAGTGATGGTTGGTGGCAATCATGATGTATGCCGCCTGTTGACATCTAAGCCTCAGTTTGAGGAAGAAAATCTAGGTAAAATCATTGTATGGTATCTACAAGAACGGCTAAAGTCAGTAGATGGAATTGCTGTAGATGATTATACAGATTGCGCCATTAAGTACATTAAGAACAATGCAATCATGCTTCATCATGGAGATGGTGGCGATGTAGCCGAGACAATGCGATATTTTGAAAATTTATATAATATCGACATTGACGAATGCTACGTTGGGCATCTACACAGGCAAGAAATGAAGAATGCTGGCATTACTGAGTTAGGTGATAAACTATGTTGGCGCGTTGGCTCTGTATGTGGTGTTGATAGATTTGCCAAGTCTATTCGTAAAGCGTCAAGACCATCTTGTATGTTTACTACATATTCAGAAGATGGTGCAGAGTGGCGTAAAACATTTTATCTTTAATATTGACAATCAATAGATTGTGTGATATAATATAACCATGGAATTGCGGCTAATGTCTGCGGAGTTAGCCTTGGCTTGGGGATGCGTCCTACAAGTTCCATAATAGAGGAAAAGCCTGAACGCTTTTCGCTGTCATATGACAGAATTTATCTTATCGGTAGCGTCAGTTGCAAATGGCGCTACCAACTTAAATTGATTCATTCTCTGCTAGGTGATATCTACGGATGTGTTAATCATGCTTGCGGGGCGATTGACCCACCTGGCAGAGTTGAATATATCTCATGTACCATGCGTACAAGGAGTTTTCAGAGCCGTTAATAGCGGCTCTTGTAAAATCCTATCCTTGACGATAGGCGTATAGCAACAGGTGTGTTATACGAGCGTAT
>ERZ1034928.868-NODE-868-length-12282-cov-3.412611_pt1 | contig 12282 bp, 10 predicted proteins | sample MGYA00520627_ERZ1034928 | MGnify/ENA primary metagenome ERZ1034928 (study PRJEB33766, sample SAMN09781755) | gut metagenome | biome: gut microbiome | host: Homo sapiens | place: Madagascar | study: EMG produced TPA metagenomics assembly of the PRJNA485056 data set... | reverse complement strand
ATATAATAGAAACAGATAGTATACACATATAAAATTAAAGGCATGCGTGAATATGCCTTCTTTTAAACTCACTATAAAGATAAAGGAAAAATAAAATATGAAATGGTCTATTTTAGAAGTATCAAAAAAGAAAATAATTAAATTCGAAGAAGCGCTTGATTTAACGCAAGAACTTAAGCAACGCTCAGAAGAAATTCTTGATGCAAAACCTGTAAATGTTCAAGGACAAATCGCCTATGACGATGGCATCTATTGCTTGGATTATGCACTTGAAGTGGATTTGACTTTACCATCATCACGGAGCTTGAAGCCAGTAGAGTATCTTATGTCAATCACTGTGAATGAAGCCTTCACCACAGATGAGTTTCTTAAAAAGAATGAAGATTTACTGGACAGTGACATGATATTTACATTGGAAGCAGATTGGATTAGTCTATCAGAATCGGTAGCTGATAATATTCTTTTAGAAATTCCCTTGCAAATTTTAGCAGAAGATGAGAAAGCTGGAGCCACAAGTTTACCTTCTGGCAAGAACTGGTCTGTCTTGTCTGAAGCAGACTATCAGAAACAAAAAGAAGAAGAAGCAGATAAAGAAAATAAATCACCTTTTGCAGGATTGGCAGATCTCTTTTCTGAAGAAAAAAATTAAGAAAAATCTCATAAAACACTTGCAACAAAATTACAATTATATTATAATTTCATTATAGAGGAAATAAAATTAAAAAGAAAAGATATTAATGAGGCTAAACTATGAATTCATCTAAACGTATTTTGATTATCGAAGACGATAAAAACATTGCGAGATTTGTTTCACTTGAGCTTGAACACGAAGGATATCAAACTGCGGTTCAAGACAATGGTCGTAAAGGTCTTGAAGAAGCAATGTCAAAAGATTATGATTTGATTTTGCTCGACTTAATGCTCCCAGAGCTGGATGGCTTTGAAGTTGCACGACGCTTACGCCGTGAAAAAGATACACATATTATTATGATGACTGCACGTGATTCAACAATGGACCGTGTAGCAGGTCTTGATATTGGAGCGGATGACTATATTACAAAACCATTCGCAATTGAAGAATTGTTAGCGCGTGTCCGTTCACTCTTCCGTCGTGAAGACCATATCCACACGATTGAAAAATCAGACAATACTTCATTCCGTGATTTGGTAATTGATAAAACAAACCGCACTGTACATCGTGGAAAAAAAGTTATTGACCTTACACGTCGTGAATACGATTTGCTTTTGACCCTGATGCAAAATGTGGGTGACGTCGTAACACGCGAATACTTGGTTTCTGAAGTATGGGGTTACGAAGAAGGTACAGAAACAAACGTTGTTGACGTTTATATCCGCTATTTGCGTAACAAAATTGACGTGGAAGGCCGCGAAAGTTATATTCAAACGGTTCGTGGTATGGGATATGTCATGCGTGACCGCAAATAATATAGGGAATATATAAGAAGATTTCTAGTGGTTTTGCCACTAGATTTATTCCTTTTATGGCGATGTAAAGAAATAGAAAAATGCGACATGGTAAAATTTTTTGATTCGAAGAAGAAAAAAGCAGAAAATCTGCCCGAGCGTAAGCGAAGCATCATGCTACGTTGGGCCTTTGCAAATACGATTTTTTGTTTTATAACCTTCACTATTTTTACAGTATTAGTTTATCAACTGACCATAACAACCTTCATCAATTCTGAAAAAGAGGACATGATGAAAGCTCTGGACAATGTTGAGCAAAGTTTGTCCCAATCGGAAAGCAAACTGTCGGAGGACAATCTTGCGAATTATTTGGCTTATGCCAAAGACTACACAGCATCCAGTCAGGGAAAAGAAAATGAGCTAGAAACACTTGGAAGTATGATTGGTTCTAGGAAGTCTTTTTATGTCTTTGATGTCGGTGAAAATTTGATTTATTCGACCAATTCGTATGGTTTCCCGCTAAGGAAAGATGTGGGGGATTCTACTCATGCTGTACGTACATTTGGTGAATATTCTGGTTATTTAGTTGAACGACCCGTTCATTCTAAGAAAACAGGGAAACTGATTGGCTATGTGCAGGCTTTCTATGATATGAGTTATTATTACAGCGTGCGAACAAAGCTACTGATTGCCTTGATTATCTTAGAAATTATTGCTCTCTTTATTGCTCAGTTTGTCGGTTATTTTATGGCAAGTCGCTATATCAAGCCTCTAGAGCGTTTGCACGATGCGATTACTACACGTGCCAATAATTTGAAGGCGGATTTCAAACCTGTAGTGATTCAAACAGGCGATGAAATTGAAGAACTGGCGACTGTTTATAACGACATGATGATTAAGCTTAACGATTACGTTGATCAGCAGAAACGTTTTGTTTCTGATGTCAGTCACGAGCTACGTACGCCACTTGCAGTTTTAGATGGTCATTTGAATCTCTTGAATCGATGGGGGAAAAATGATCCTGAAGTGCTTGAGGAGTCTTTACAGGCCAGTATAGAAGAAGTTAGCACGATGAGAACGATGTTAGAGGAGATGCTTGCATTGGCCCGTCTTGAAAGCATTGATTTTCAAGATGAAGATCTGATCTGTGATCCAACAGAAGTTTCTAATTTTCTTAAGAAAAACTTTCTCCTTATTCATCCTGATTTAAATTTAACTGTTGAGAATTACTTGACGCCGGGTAGTTTGGCTCATATTTATCCCAACCATTATGAACAAGGCTTAAAAATTTTGATTGATAATGCGATAAAATACTCGCCTAAAGATCGCCAAGAAGTGAAAATCCATCTAGAAGAAGATGACAAATACATTATTACAACAGTTGAGGATCGTGGCTATGGCATTAGTCAAGAAGATTTAAAACATGTCTTTGAGCGCTTTTTCCGTGCCGATAAAGCACGAAATCGAGATATAGGTGGAACAGGTCTTGGTCTGTCTATTATCCAACGCATAGTGGAAAACTATGACGGGGATGTCAGTGTGACTTCCATTGTAGGCGAAGGATCGAAATTTACTTTAAAAATTCCTAAGATTAAATAAACATAAAAAATCTAGTGATTATATAAAAGTACTTATTGGGCTTTTAATCTTAATCTTATTTCTTGAGTTTTTTGATAATTCGAGAAAATTGTTGACATTCGTTTAAAAAAAGGTTAAGATTTAAAATACAATATACAAATAAAATGATAGAGGTCGCAATGAATAGGAAGTTTTACTGAGCTGGACAAGCGTTGAAGTAAAACGGAGGAGACATTGCCGAAATGAATTCACTCGTCCAAGTGAGTTTGTTGGGGCAGCAAGGGATACTTGCTGAACTGTCGCAGTTTTGCGGAGTGCTATTCGTTACTTACTGATAATATGAATCACGTACAACGTTTAGCAACCTCTCTGTGTAAAGGTTGCTTTTTATTTGGAAAAATGAAAGAGAGAGTATTATGAGAAGAACAAACTTATTCTTACTTGTCGCGACGTTGTTTACGGTATTATTTATCGGTAGTTCAAAAGTGAGTGCAGAACAGTTCCGTGTCGGAATGGAAGCTGCATATGCCCCTTTTAACTGGACACAATATGATGATAGCAACGGTGCTGTCCCTATTGATGGTGTAGATGGTCAATGGGCTAATGGTTACGATGTACAAGTTGCAAAAAAACTTGCTGATAAGTTAAATAAAGAATTAGTAATCGTCAAATCAAGTTGGGATGGCTTGCTGCCAGCTCTAAAATCCGGAAAAATCGATGGCATTATTGCAGGAATGTCGCCAACTGCGGAACGTAGAGAACAAATCGCCTTTTCAGAACCGTATTACACATCTAACCTTGTAATGATGGTCAAAAGTGGCGGTCCCTTTGCTCAAGCATCGAGTTTAGCAGACTTCTCTGGTGCAAAAATCACTGCTCAGCTGGGAACTTTTCACTATAACATGATTGACCAGATTGAAAGTGTTAACAAGCAAACAGCAATGAAAGATTTTTCAAGCATGCGTGTGGCTTTACAAAGTGGAGCCATCGATGGTTATGTAGCTGAACGTCCCGAAGGAGTGACAGCAGAGAAAGCAAATCCAGACTTCAAAATGATTGAATTTGGCGAAGGAAAAGGTTTTGTCACAAACTCTGATGATACAACAGTCGCAGTAGGTTTACGTAAAAATGATCCCAACTTACCTGTAATTAATAGCTTTTTGACAGGTTTTACACCTCAAGACCAAAAAGAACTGATGGATGAAATGATTGCTGCTCAACCAGAAGCTAAAACACAAGGCGCTTGGTATGATCAAATTATCAGTATTGTAAGAGATAACGGCAAACAGTTTCTTAATGGTACAGGGATGACCTTATTCATCTCTTTGATTGGTACGATTATTGGTACGGTTTTAGGTCTTCTTATTGGCGTTTATCGTACTATTCCAGAAATTAGTAATAAATTTTTAGCCTTTTTACATAAAGTATTTGGCTGGCTTATTTCAGCTTATATTGAAATTTTCCGTGGTACACCAATGATTGTTCAAGCAATGGTGCTTTACTATGGAACAGCTCTAGCTTTTGGCTTGAGTTTGGATCGGACCTTAGCTGCGCTAATTATTGTGTCCATCAATACAGGTGCTTATATGTCGGAGATTGTACGTGGCGGTATTTTCTCTGTGGATCAAGGGCAATTTGAAGCCGCGCAAGCTATCGGAATGACGCATGGGCAAACTATGCGCAAGGTTGTTTTACCACAAGTCTTGCGAAATATTCTTCCAGCAACAGGAAATGAATTTGTCATTAATATCAAAGATACATCAGTCTTATCTGTAATTTCAGTAACTGAGCTCTTTTTCCAAGGGACAACAGTGGCGCAACAAAACTTTATGTATTTCCAAACCTTTGCTGTCATCTGTGCAATTTACTTTGTCTTAACATTTACAGTAACACGTATTCTACGCTTTGTAGAAAGAAAAATGGATGGACCAGACGCTTACGTCCCAATCCAAAATCAAATGCAAGTACAAGAACCGGGGGACGCTTAAATGACAGCAATCTTAGAAATCAATCATTTAAAAAAATCATTTGGCAGTAATGAAGTGTTAAAAGACATTCACTTAACGGTAAATCAAGGCGAAGTTATTTCGATTATTGGTTCATCTGGAAGTGGTAAATCGACATTACTTCGTTCAATCAATTTATTGGAGAAGCCATCTGGTGGAGAAATAATTTATAAAGGTGAAAATGTTTTAGCAAAAGGCTTCGATATTCCTAAATATCGCACGCATCTGGGCATGGTTTTCCAAAGCTTCAACTTGTTTAACAATATGAATGTTATCGAAAATGTTATGGCTGGGCAAGTTACAGTATTGAAAAAAAGCCAAGAAGAAGCTCGGACTATTGCGCTCGAGAATCTGGAAAAAGTGGGCATGGCAAGCTTTGCTAATGCCAAACCTGCACAACTCTCCGGCGGACAAAAACAACGTGTGGCGATTGCTCGTGCAATTTCTATGAATCCAGATGTGATATTATTTGACGAGCCGACTTCAGCGCTTGATCCCGAAATGGTAGGCGAAGTCTTACAGACAATGAAAGGACTGGCTGAAACAGGCTTAACAATGGTTATCGTTACACATGAAATGGAATTCGCGCGTGATGTAAGTGATCGTGTAATTTTCATGGATAAAGGGGTTATTGCTGAAGAAGGACGGCCAGCGGAAATCTTCGGAGCTCCGAAAGAAGAACGGACGCGAGCTTTCCTTTCACGCTTCTTGAAAGCTTAAATAAAAAGAGCAAGCTTATGCTCTTTTTTTCTTTGCAAAAGACCTCTTATTTTCACAGTAAAACTTTCAAATACAAACTCTATATTGAAAAAATAGGTAAATAGCGGTAAAATAGAGGGAAGTAGAAAGAATAGGAACAATGAAAAAAATCAAAACTTTTGAAGAAAAAAAAGTACTCATCCTCGGATTAGCAAAATCAGGAGAAGCTGCAGCCCGCTTGCTTCATACTCTAGGTGCACACGTAACTGTAAATGACGGAAAGGCTTTTGAAGAAAACCCTGCCGCGCAAGCCCTCTTGGAAGAAGGCATTGAAGTTATCTGTGGTAGCCATCCCCTTGAACTTTTAGACGAAGATTTTGATTTTATGGTAAAAAATCCAGGTATTCGTTATGATAACCCAATGATAAAGAAAGCATTGGAGAAAAAGATTCCAGTTGTTACGGAAGTTGAACTTGCTTATCTTGTTTCGGAAGCTCCAATTATTGGGATTACTGGAACCAATGGTAAGACAACAACAACAACGCTGATAGCAGATATTTTAAATGCGGATGGTCAGTCTGCAAAATTAGCAGGAAATATTGGTTTTCCCGCCTCTGAAGTAGCTGCCCATGCGAGTGCTCAAGATACTTTGGTGATGGAACTCTCAAGTTTTCAACTGATGGGAATTGTAGACTTCAAGCCTCAAATCGCTCTCATTACCAATATCTTTTCATCGCATTTAGATTATCATGGCTCTCAAGAAGCTTATGAAGCTGCCAAATGGCGGATTCAAGAAAACTTAACTTCTGAGCAATACCTTATTCTCAACTTTAATCAGGAAAAATGTCGTGCTCTAGCAGAGCACACAGCAGCTCGAGTTGTGCCATTTGCAACTGAAAATAAAGTTGATGGTGCTTATGCGCTGGAAGGTAAACTTTATTTTCGTGATGAATTCATCATGGATGCAGATGACCTAGCTTTGCCTGGGGAACATAATTTAGAGAATGCTCTGGCAGCAATAGCTGTTGCCAAGCTTTCGGGTGCTAAAAATCATGCAATTATTGAAGTGCTGACAAGCTTTTCGGGTGTGAAACATCGCTTGCAGTATCTTGGTGAACTAGCAGGACGTAAAGTCTACAATGATAGCAAGGCCACAAATATACTGGCAACAGAAAAAGCTTTGTCAGGTTTTGAAAACAGTCGCTTATGGCTCTTAGCTGGCGGACTAGACCGTGGAAATGGCTTTGAAGACCTCGCGGATTCTGTAACAGGGATTAAAGGTATGGTTCTTTTTGGGGAGACTGCACCAAAGCTGCAAGAGCTTGCTGATCGCTTGCAGATTCCAACACTCCACAGTGAAAATGTCGCAACAGCTCTTAAAACAATTTTTAATAAGACGGAAGAGGGGGACACTATTTTACTTAGTCCTGCTTGTGCCAGCTGGGATCAGTACAAGACCTTTGAAGAACGTGGGGATATGTTTATTAAAGCTTTCGAAGAATTGAAAGGTGAATGGAAATAGTATGAAAATTATTGTAACTGGAGGCGGAACGGGAGGTCATATCTATCCTGCGCTGGCCTTTATAAAGCATCTGAAAACTATAGAGCCAGACTCGGAGATCCTCTATGTAGGTACAGAACGCGGCTTGGAGAGTAAGATTGTGCCTGCCGCAGGCGTGCCCTTTAAAACTGTGGATGTACAAGGTTTTCGTCGTAGCCTTTCTTTAAATAACTTTAAGACAATCTACAAGTTCGTGAAATCTACATCAGATGCGAAGAAAATTGTTAAGGATTTTAAACCTGATGTGGTTATTGGAACAGGAGGCTATGTGGCTGGACCGGTACTTTACGCAGCAGCTAAGCTCAATGTGCCGACTATCGTTCATGAACAAAATTCAATTCCAGGAATTACAAATAAGTTCTTGAGTAAATATGTGGACAAAGTTGCGGTCGCTTTTGAAGCAGCCAAGCCCTTCTTCCCAGAATCCAAAACAGTTTTTGCTGGTAATCCACGTGCTCAGGAAGTTGCAACTTTAAAAGCTACCGATATTCTGGAAACAGAATATCAACTTCAAAAAGGTAAGAAAACGGTAGTTATTTTTGGAGGGTCACGAGGCGCTCAAACAATTAACGAGGCGGTAAAAGCTGCTTTACCAAAGTTTGCAGAAGCGGATTACCAAATCGTCTATGCCTCAGGACAAATCTACTTTGATGAAGATCATGAAGAGTTTGAAAAATATGCTGATGCTGCAAATATAGCGATTCGTCCATATATTTCAAATATGCTCGAAGTTCTTGCGTCATCAGATTTAATATTATGTCGAGCAGGTGCGACAACGATTGCTGAAATTACTGCACTTGGTTTGCCAACGATTTTTGTACCTAGTCCAAATGTCACAGCAGACCATCAAACAAAGAATGCTCAAGCTCTTGTAGATATCGGTGCTGCTAAGATGATTAAAGATGTCAATCTTACAGCAGATACCATGCTTGCCAGCATTTCTGAAATCTTTTCTGACGAAGAGCTTTACCAAGCTATGTCTGTAGCCAGTGAAAAAGCAGGAGTACCTGATGCTAGCGATCGACTATATCAACTTGTGAAAGAAATTAAAAAATAATGAGTGAAGAAAACCTTACGCCTTGGCAAAAGAAACATCTTGAATATCAGCGGCGCAAAGCAGCTGAAAATCAAGAGAAGTCTGAAGAACCCAAAAAACGGAAGTTTTTTAAGAAAAAAGAAGATAATGAAGCAGATTCTCCTGAAGTTCAGGAAGAAATCGAGCAACAAGAATCTTTTGTAGAAGCAGAAGAGTCTGAGCAAGGATACTCAGATGATTTTGTTGAGGATTTTGAAGAACAAGAACCGGAACCTTCTTTTTTTGAAGGAAGTTTCGAAGTGTTCAAAAAGATGTGGCCCGTCTTATTCTTGGCAATCTTATTGTTTTTAACTTCGATTTACGCGGTGTCCCCGATAAGCAAAATTGGGACATTTACGGTTTCGGGTAATAAAAATGAGTCTTTTGAATCTATCGTACAGGCTTCACGTTTGAAGCCAACTGATAGGATTTATGGTGTGCTCAGAAACAAAAGAGCTATTGAAAACAGTATTGTTCAACAATTTCCACGTGTCAAATCTGTCAACTTACACGTAAGTTTTCCCAATAATATCGAGGCTAAAGTCACGGAGTTCGAAAAAGTTGCTTATGTAGAACAAAAGGGTAAAACTTACCAAGTGTTAGAAAGTGGTCATATCCTCAAGGATCAAGAAATAGCTAAGGATAAACTTTCGAAACTTCCGGTACTAAAAAACTTTTCCGATGAAGAAGTCGAAAAGTTTATTACAGCCCATATGAAATTGAAGCCTGAAATACGTGGTTTGATTACGACGGTTACGAAAACACCGACTAAAGCAACTAAAGACTTTATCGCTTTGGATATGTCAGATGGTAATCAAGTACGTGTTTCTCTCAGTCAAATTACCGAGAAGGTTCCTTACTATCCAAGTATTGCGAAGCAACTTCAAGCGCCACAAGTGATTGATATGGAAGCAGGAATTTATGCAAAGCCAAAAGAAGATTATCTGGCTGACCTAAAAAATCCTGAAGGAAATAAGAAGAACTCAGAAAATACAACTGAAATTACCGCAACTCAATAATAAAACTGAAAGGGGATATCCTTTCAGTTTTATGAGGGTTTTCAAAGAGGTCTTCTGGTTTACCATCTTCAAGGATAACACCAGCATCTGTAAACATGACACGGTTAGCAACTTTACGTGCAAAGCCCATCTCGTGTGTTACGATAAGCATTGTCATGCCATCGTCTGCGATACGACGCATCAGGTCAAGAACATCCCCAACCATCTCAGGGTCAAGTGCTGAAGTTGGCTCATCAAAGAGCATAACATCAGGGTCCATAGCCAAGGCACGGGCAATGGCTACACGTTGTTTTTGACCACCTGAAAGCATCTCAGGCATTGTATCTTTTTTCTCTTCTAGACCAACAGCTTCAAGCAAGCGCAGAGCTTTTTCTTTTGCTTCAGTTTTTGTAAGCTTTTTAAGCTCAACGGGCGCATACATAATATTTTCTAAAACGGTCATGTTAGGAAAGAGGTTGAAGTGTTGGAAAACCATTCCGACATGTTGGCGAACCAAGTTAATATCAGTGTTTTTATCTGTAAGGTTGTACCCATTGATAATAACATCGCCACTTGTTGCGTCTTCTAAACCATTTAGTGTACGAAGGAATGTTGATTTACCAGAACCTGAAGGACCAATAATACAAACAACATCTCCTTTGTTAAATTTTGCAGAGATTCCTTTGAGAACCTCGTTTTTACCATATGTTTTGTGAAGATCAGTAACTTCGATTTGTACAGACATATCTTTAATCTCCTTATTTCATTTTTTGTTCGATGCGACGTCCTGCCCACATTAAGAGAAGCAGCACAACCATGTAAATCAAACCAATCAAACCGTAGACACGGAAAGCTTGGAAGTTACGTGCAACGATAATTTGACCTGCTTGCAAGAGTTCAACCAATCCGATAACAGATACCAAGGTTGTATCTTTCAGCGTAATAATAAATTGGTTAATCAAGCTAGGAATGGTAATCTTAACAGCTTGTGGCAAGATTACTTTTCGCATTGTTTTCACATAAGGAATACCAAGAGAGCGGCTGGCCTCCATTTGGCCAGTTGGAACAGCAGCAATACCGCCTCGAACGATTTCAGCAATGTAGGCTGATTCGTTAAGAGTTAAGGCAATAACACCGGCTGTAAACTCATTCAAAGGACTTTGATGACCTGTGAGGAGTTGCAACATATTTGGGATACCATAGAAAATGAAAATTGTTAATACCAAAAGAGGAATTGAACGGTTAAGATCGACATAAATACGTGAAATTGTACGGAGAGCTGGTGATGGACTTGCTGAGAAAAGGCCGAAGATTACACCGACAATCATTGCTAAAACAAAGGAAACTAAAGCCAATTGGATAGTGATCCAGAGACCTTTACCTAACTGTTTCCAGTTGTTTTTCAAGATGCCAAGCATTGTACTTTCCGTATCTGACTCTGTTGCTGATTCAGTTTTTGAAGCTAAATATTTATCAACAATTTCTTGATATTGACCGCTAGCACGTAGTGAAGAAAGACCGTTGTTAAACATTTCGATAAGCTCTGGGTTCGTTCCTTTTTTCACAGCAAAACCGTACTGACCAGTTGGGATACCTTCAAAAGGAGTTTTAAATTCTTGTCCTTGTTTAATGGCATATTTTACTACAGGCTCATCGTCCATAAAGGCTTGAATTGAACCATTGTTCAATGAAGAATACATTGAAGTAGCATCAGTAAATGTTTTTAAAGTATAGCCGTATTTGCTTTCGTTTTTCGTTAAATAGTCATAAGAAGCTGTCCCGTTCTTGGCACCAACTTGTTTTCCTTTTAGGTCTTCCCATTTCTTGATGTCTTCATTTGACTTAGAAACAGCAAGTGTCAAATTCGAATCATAATAGGCATCACCAAAGTCAAAGACTTTTTTACGTGCATCAGTGATTGACATACCCGCCATCATAGCGTCAGCATGTCCTGCTTGAACTGCATCTACCGCAGGTTGGAAACCAACGTGGTTCCATTTGATTTTGAAGCCTTGTTGCTTAGCAATAGCATTAAGTAAGTCTACATCAATACCTGTGAATTTTTTATCTGTGTTTTGGAATTCAAATGGGGCGAAGCTATTATCTGAGGCAATAGTGTAAACATCTTTTTTAGGAGTTGCTTTCTTACCACCAGTATATTTTTGAACGATTTTGTCATACTCGCCATTGGCTTTCATTTGAGTCAAAGCTTTGTTGAAACCATCGATGAGTTTAGAATTTTCACCTTTCATTACAGCAAAACCGTAACCCCCAGGAAGTGAGAAGGAAGGAAGATTGATTGCCAAGTCTTGCCCTTGATTGATGGCATAAGAGATGACAGGAGCTTCATCCATCGCACCTACGATGTTTCCTGCAGCCAGTGAGGCAAACATGTGAACACCGTCAGAGTAAGTTTTGATTGTATAGCCGTATTTATCTTGGTTTTTTTGCAACCAGTCATATGAAGCTGTTCCTTTTTTAGCACCAACAGCTTTGCCTTTAAGTTCATCATAGCTCTTAAGTGTAGAAGACTTTGTTGTAGCTAAAGTAATGGCTGAAGTATAATAAGGATCTGAAACATCAAAAACTTGTTTACGTTCGTCTGTGATCGTCATCCCAGCGATGACCGCATCAGCTTTTCCAGCTTTTAAGTTTTGAAGAGCAGCATCAAATCCAGGGAAAGACATCTCAAGCTTCCAGTCATTGATTTTAGCGACTTCCTTCATGATATCGACATCGATACCTACCCAATTTTTATCTGAATCTTGGAATTCAAAAGGGGCATAAGCATTATCACTCGCGATACGTACGGTTTCCTGAGCGCTAACATTATGAGCAGTTGCAAAGGACATTCCAGTAATCGTTGCGAATATTAAAGATAATGTAAGGAATAATTTCTTCATTTCATTATTTCTCCTAAGTTTCATTAATTATATAAAC
>ERZ1034928.862-NODE-862-length-12373-cov-6.315636_pt1 | contig 12373 bp, 15 predicted proteins | sample MGYA00520627_ERZ1034928 | MGnify/ENA primary metagenome ERZ1034928 (study PRJEB33766, sample SAMN09781755) | gut metagenome | biome: gut microbiome | host: Homo sapiens | place: Madagascar | study: EMG produced TPA metagenomics assembly of the PRJNA485056 data set... | reverse complement strand
GGGTTTATTTCCTTCCTTTTTTAGTGTATAATGCCTCTGTCATTATTTATAATGATGGTTGTAAAAAAGTCAAAAAAGAGGATAAAAAAATGGCAAAAGTTACTAAAGAAATGAGCATTTTAGACATAGTAGAACAATGTCCACAAAGTGTTGAAATATTCAGAAAATATGGTTTAGGCTGCTTGGGTTGTGCTGCTGCAAGATTTGAAAACCTTGAAGCAGGTGCAAAAGTTCACGGTTTTGATGCTGATGAAATGATTGCTGAAATCAACGATTTAATCGAAGAATAGAGGTATTATTTTGGCTATTTGGCAAATTTTTATTATTTGTTCAATGATTTTTCTTTTGATAGAAATCTTTGTTCCAATGATGTTTTTCCTAAATTTTGCATTAGGATGTTTAATTACGGCAGGGTTATCTCTTTATACAGATAACCTCGCTGTTTTAATCACATTTGCAGTCGCTATTTCAGGGGTATTTCTTGCGATATTAAGACCGATATTCTTGAAAACAAAAAAAGAAAATAAAACTGGACTTGAGGACAAATATATTGGGAAAGTTGTTAAGGTCGTTGAACCTATAAATAAAGTTAGTGGTGCAGTCACAATCTATGACGAAAGATGGAATGCACGTGCTATTGGCGACGATGAGTTTCCAGTTGGGACAGAAGTAAAAATCGTTAAAAATGACGGTTTAGTTTTTTACGTAGAAAAAATTTAAAAGGAGTATATTATGTTATTGTGGGTTTTAGTCGCACTTGCGATTATTTATGTTCTTAAAGCTGTTGTAATTGTTCAGCAAGCAGAAGTGGTTATCATTGAAAGACTCGGAAAATTTGAAAGAATTTTGCAATCAGGTTTGAATTTTATCGTTCCTTTCCTTGATGCACCTCGTAGTATTTCTTGGAAAATCACTCAAAGAACAATTGACGGCTCTTATTCCTATATCAAAGAAAAAACAAGAATTGATTTAAGAGAATCTGTTTATGATTTTCCTCAACAAAACGTAATTACAAAAGACAACGTGTCTATAAGAATAAATGCACTTTTGTATTTCCAAATTATTGATCCAAAAAGTGCAGTTTATGAAATCCAAAATCTTCCAGATGCAATTGAAAAATTGACTCAAACTACTTTAAGAAACCTTGTAGGTCAACTTGATTTGGATGAAACTCTCGTATCAAGAGATAAAATAAATCAAGAATTGAGAGCTATTCTTGACGAAGCTACAAACAAATGGGGCGTTAAAGTTAACAGAGTTGAGCTTCAAGATATCATCCCTCCTTCAGACATTCAACAAGCAATGGAAAAACAAATGAAGGCAGAAAGAGATAAACGTGCTGCTATCCTGGAAGCAGAAGGGTTAAAACAATCTGCAATTTTGAAGGCAGAAGGTGAAAGACAAGCTCAAATTAACAAGGCAGAAGGGGAAAAGCAAGCTGAAATTTTGAATGCTGAAGGTGATGCTCAAGCAAGAGTTAAGAGAGCAGAGGCCGAAGGAAATGCAATTAAAATCGTAATTGATGCAATTGCAGATAAAGGTCAGCCTGACAAATACCTTATCGCTATGAAATATCTCGAAACACTCCAAGCTATTAACGAAGGTCAAAATAATAAAATTGTTTACATGCCTTACGAAGCAACAGGTATCTTAAGCTCTGTTGACGGAATTAAGGAAATGTTTAAGGGTGCAAAATAATTGGTTGAAAAAAAACTCGCCGAAAAATTAAAACTTTTACCGTCTTTGTCTGGGTGCTATCTGTACTACGATAAAGACGGTGAAATTATATACGTCGGTAAAGCAAAAATATTGAAACGACGTGTTATGAGCTACTTTAATAGACACCATACAAGCGCAAAGCTTAATGTTATGGTGCCTCAAATTGCAGATTTGGAATATATTATTACCAATTCAGAAGCGGAAGCTCTTATATTAGAATCTCATCTTATAAAAAAACATAAACCAAAATATAATGTACTTTTAAAAGATGATAAAAAATATCCTTATTTTCTCATCACAGATGAAACCTATCCTCGAATTATAATAACGAGAAAAAGAAATAAAAATATGCTAAAAGGCAAGTATTTTGGACCTTATACAGATATTAGGGCGATGCACTCTACTTTGGAATTCCTAAAGAAAACTTTTCCGCTAAAGCAATGCAAAACTCCAAAATTCAAAACTCGACCTTGTCTTTATTATCAAATTGGTAGATGCCTCGCTCCATGTCAAAATTTGACAACGCCAGAAGAATACAAAAAACTTATCGAACGAGTAGAATTGTTCTTGCAGGGTAAACAATCCGAAGTCTTGAAGCAAATGACTGAAAAAATGCAAGAGTATTCAGATAATCTCCAATTTGAAAAAGCCGCAAAGCTTAGAGATAGCTATAAAAACTTGCAAAAATCTCTCGAACACCAAAGGGTTGTATATGAAAATACAAAACTGAATGAGGATGTTATAGCGTTCCTAAATGAAGGTGAAATCTTCGTTGTCGTAATTCTAATTGTAAGAGAAGGTCGACTTATAGATAAAAAAGATTTTACATACGTAATGTCAGATGAACCAGAATTTTTCGAAACTTTCTTCAGAGAATACTACTCCGAACTTACATCGGATTATCCAGATAGAATAGTTTGCTCTGAACTTGAAAAAACAGGGAAAAAAGAAACATACCAACAATGGTTTGAAATTTTATCTAATAAAAAAGTTAAAATTAGCTATGGAAAGGGTAAACAAGGAAAAGAACTCCTTGCTCTCGCACAAAAGAATGCAAAAGTCTGTATCGATAATGCAAAACTCAAGCAAATGTCGAAAATTAACGAAGATTTCAATGAAATTGGAGCATTTTTGTGCGAAAAACTAAAATTGAATAATTTTCCACACAGAATAGAATGCTACGATATATCCCATATTCAAGGTACAAATACCGTTGCATCAATGGTTGTTTTCGTGAACGGAATTGCAAAGAAGTCAGATTATAAAAAGTTTAAAATTAAGCTAACAGAAGGAAAGCCAGATGACTTCCTTTCTATGAAAGAAGTTCTTACAAGAAGACTCAAAAGACTCGGAGAAAAGGGTTGGGAAAAACCTGATTTGATTATTATTGACGGAGGAAAAGGTCAACTTTCAAGTGTGATAGAAATCGGGGGCGAAAAGTTGAAAAATATTGACGTTGTATCCCTTGCAAAAAGAGAAGAAGAAGTATTCTTGCCCCATCAAAGTAATTCCATTTTGCTTCCCCGAAACTCATCTGCACTGTTTTTATTCCAACGAATAAGAGATGAGGCCCATAGATTTGCTATAACTTATCATAGAAAATTGAGGGAAAAATCTGCACTAAAAAAATCATGAAAACCGCCTTGACAATTTATTTTGAGTTTGAGATAATGACTTTCGTGAGATGGGTTCATCGTCCGAAAATTCTTATTAAGTTAAGATACGATGCCTTAAAAATGAAAGGATAGAAAAATGTACGCAATTGTAGAAACAGGCGGAAAACAATACCAAATGGAAGAAGGAAGATACCTTAAAGTTGAATTGCTTGAAGGCGATGTTGATTCCAAAGTCGTTTTTGATAAGGTTGTTATGCTTGTAAATGGTAAAAAATCAAAAGTTGGTCAACCTTATGTTAAAGGTGCTTCTGTAGAAGGTACAATCCTTTGTCATGACAAAGAAAAGAAAATTATTGTTTACAAACAAAGACCTAAAAAAGGTTATAGAAAAAAACAAGGTCACAGACAAGGCTTTACAAAAGTCATGATTACTAAAGTAAGATCGACTGCACAAAAGAAAGCCGCAGCAACAGAAGAAGCAGCAGAATAATTAAAGAATAGAGGTTTAAAATGGCACATAAGAAAGGGATGGGATCTACACGTAACGGTAGAGATTCCGAAGCGAAACGATTAGGCGTAAAAAAATATGGCGGTGAAGAAGTTCTCGCTGGTAACATTCTCGTTCGTCAAAGAGGTACAAAAATTCACCCAGGAAACAATGTTGGTATTGGTTCTGATGATACTTTGTTTGCCATGATTGACGGCGTTGTTAAATACGAACCGCACAGACGTGACAGAAAAAAAGTTAGCGTTTACGCAAAATAGTTTTTTATTTTTTAGAGAAAAAGACAGTTTTTAAAACTGTCTTTTTTCTTTTAATATTTTTATCTTTAATGTAAAATAAAAAGAAAAAAGGAGTATAAATGGAATTTACTGTAAAAAAAGATGATTTGTTAAAAGGTATTAGAATCGTTGAACAAGCGACAGCATTAAAGGGCTTGCAACCGGTACTTGCAAATATTTTAATTGAATCATCAAGTGAAGCATCTTTAAAATTTTCTGCAACAGACCTCGATTTGACAATAATGACCGAAGTCCCAGCTCAAGTTAACGAAGATGGAAAAATTACTTTACCAGCTAAAAAATTGAGCGATATTGTTTCAAAACTTACTGAAGATTTTATAGAATTTAAAATTGAAGATAATTCTGCAAATATTAAATGCAAAAATACTAAATTTAGCCTTATCGGAATTTCTGCTAATGAATTCCCTCAAATTCAAGAAATAAACCTTGATGAAGAAACTGCAATAAATATTGATATCGCAACTTTAAATAGAGGTATTAAACAAGTTGAGTTTGCAGCGGCTGGATACGAGTCGAACAATCTTTTGTCTGGGGTTGTTTTTAGTATTTCAGAAAATGTTCTTGAAATGGCTTCAACTGACGGTAATAGACTTGCAAGAGTGAGAGAAGAAATTAAAACAAAAACTGGCGAAGGTCAAATGATTATCCCTTCTAAAACCTTGCAGGAATTCGTTAAAATAAGCTCTTTCCTATCTGACGAAAATGTTAAACTCTATATAGATAGAACTAAATTGATTATCAAAAGTGAAAATACCACAATTATTTCAAGACTTATGGAAGGTCAATATCCAAAATACAATCAACTTATTCCAAAAGAAAGCCCTAAAGAAGCTGTTATTAAATTAGCTGATTTGGTTTCTGCTCTTGAAAGAGTTGCAATCATGGTAAATGAAAAAACTAACATTGTAAAATTTGTATTTGCTGATAATAAATTGGTATTGTCAGCTGATACCCCAGATTCTGGTGCATCAGAGGATGAAATCGATATTAAATATGAATTTGAAGAATTGAAAATAGCGTTTAATTACAAATATGTGCTTGACGCAATAAGAAATATGAATGCAAAAAGTATTAAAATTGGCTTAAATACTCCACTTTCAGCAACAATTATTAAACCTGATAGTGAAGATGATTATATTTCATTGATTATGCCAGTTCAAATGAGAAATTAAAAGAATATTAGATAAAAGAAGGCGGCAAACAAAATCTTGTTTGCCGCCTTCTTTTAAATTTTTTATTATTATTCAGCTACGTCTTCTTCTCTAATTTTTTCAACAACAAGTTTTGCCATTTCTTTTGCAATAACATGTTGAGTATCTTCTGGACAGCCTTGAAGCATTTTGATAGCTGTTCTTAAAGTAGAATCTATATCATACCAACGATTGTAGTGAACATTTTCATCAACACTTTCATCAACACTTGCCAATACATCTTCAACTGATTCGTATTCAGAATTTTCAATATTGTGTTCGATAATAATTTTAATCAAATTTAAAGCAATTCTAATTTGTGTTTTATCATCAGATTGTTCCAATGTTTTCATAGCTGAAGATAAAACTGGATCCTTGTCATACCAACGTCTGTACTGTTGAGTGTATTCTTCTTTCATTTACTTCCCCTTTATATTTAGTTTAACCGTTTTTAAAAATTACACCTTTGTTACCTTTTGGAAATGTCCATTTTAATGTTTTTTTCTCACATGCAATCCTGCATGCTCCACATTCCAAACAGTTCTCATATTTTACCACTAACTCTCCAGTTTGTGCAACATGTTCATAAACATTTGCAGGACAAACTATTGTACAAGCTTTAGATTTGCACAATTTACATGCTTCTTTATCTGGCAAAAGATGTGACACATCATCTGGTTTGCACTTTACAGTAAATAATTTATCTTCAATATTATCCAATTATTACCCCCCAAACAGCTTTTATCATTGCAATACCGTCTTTAAAAAGTTCGCAAATACTTCTTTCTGTAAAGAAGCTTTTAATGTATTTTTGATATTTCCCTCGTTTAGGAACAGAATCAACATTTGTAAAGAGATTGAAGAATTCAACGATTTTTTTAGGGAAATAGCCTAAAAAAGAGTCTTGTCGTTTTTCAACGTTTTTAATGACATCTTTATAAGCTTTTAAATCTTTGATAATGAACGATTTTTCAAGTTTTTTCTTGTAATTTGATAGTGCTTTTGCAGAAAAATCATTTTTCCCGATAGCATCCAAAACTGTTTCCCCAGCGAGTTTTCCGCTAATCATTGCAAGGTTTGTGCCTTCAAAATGTACGCTATTTACGAGCATTGCGGCATCCCCAACTACCAAAGCACCATCTGTAAACAATTTAGGAATTTTATGATATCCTCCCTCTGGAATAAGGTGAGCTGAATATTCAAGCAATTCTCCGCCAGATAAAAGATTTTTAAATTTAGGGTGTTCTTTCATCTTTTCAAGAACATCATAAGGTCTTAATTCAAATCTTGCTAAATCTTTCAAACTAATGCCAACGCCTATCGATATAGAATTTTTGTTTGTGTAAAGGAATCCCATTCCAAAGATGTTAGACATTGGTTCTCCTAAAATTTCGTAAGAGCACCCTTCGTTATCTTTGAGATTAAACCTTTGATTGATAGTTTCTTCATCAAGTTTTATAACCTCTTTTACACTCAATGCAACATCTTCAGGATTTATATCATTTCTTAATCCCGCTTTTTTTGCCAAAATGGAATTAACTCCATCTGCTAAAATAACTACGTCGCAAAAATAATCTTCAAGTTCAGTTTTAACACCAACAATTTTTTTATTTTCAACAATCAAGTCACTGACAAGAGTTTCTGTTACAACAACTACTCCGGCTTTTTGTGCTTCTTCTTGCATCCAGCGGTCAAATTTTCCTCTTATAACTGTATATGCATTATTTTCTTCTTGATTAAAATATGCAAGCGAAAGTTCTTGTCCTTCACTTCTAATAAGGTAATTATGTGTTGTTATTTTTCTCTCAAGTGGTGCTGTTTGTTCAAAATCTGGGAAAATTTCTTTTGTAGGGCGAGTGTATATTGCTCCCCCAAATACGTTTTTGCTTCCACAAAAAGCACCTCTTTCAATGAGGATAACTTCTTTTCCTGCTTTTGCAATAGTTATCGCTGCACAAATTCCTGCAGGACCACCACCGACTACTATAACTTGACATTTGTTTTTCATTTACACTCTCCAAAACATTATTATACACGGAATTTCAGAGTTTGCAAATTGCCCAAATTTGTTATACGATAAAAAAAAAATGGAGAATGTAAAAAATGCTTATTATAATGAACTCCAAAGCTACTCAAAAAAATGTTGATGATGTTAATAATTTTTTAGCAAAAAAGGGTTTAAAAACTCATATATCTGACGATAATAACAAAGTTGTAATAAGAGTCTTGGGAACAAATTCGCTTGATACAAGTGAATTAGAGCTTTTTGAAGGTGTATCAGAGGCTATAAAAATTTCCTCAAGATTTCTGAAAACAACGAGAACATATAAATCAGAAGACACCATAGTTGATGTGAATGGTGTAAAATTTGGGGGAGATAATGTTGGACTTATTGCTGGACCTTGTGCAGTAGAAAGTTATGAACAACTTGATACAATTGCTTCTGCTTTGTCTGATATTGGAATAAAAATTCTTCGTGGGGGAACATTCAAACCCAGAACATCTCCATACGCTTTTCAAGGACTTGGTGAAGAGGGGTTAAAAATATTGAGCGAGGTTGCTAAAAAATATAATATGGCAACTGTTTCTGAAATAATTGATGCATCTCAACTTGAACTATTTGAACGATACGTTGATATAATTCAAGTCGGGGCAAGAAATATGTTCAACTATTATATGTTGAAGGAGTTGAGCAAAACTAAAAAACCAATTATTCTAAAAAGAGGATTTTCTGCAACATTGGAAGAACTTTTGATGTCAGCAGAATACTTATTGTTAGGTGGAAATAAAAATATAATACTTTGTGAAAGAGGAATAAGAACATTTGAAAAATCAACGAGAAGTACTCTTGATTTAGCGGCTGTCCCTGTATTAAAGAATCTTTCACACCTTCCTATAATCGTTGATCCAAGTCATTCTACGGGCTTGAGAATGGCAGTTGTTCCGATGGGAAGAGCAGCTATTATGGCTGGTTGTGACGGGTTGATTATAGAGGTTCACAATTCTCCTGACAATGCATTGTGTGATGGTGCTCAGTCTTTATATATTGAGCAATATAAAAAACTTTATGAAGATATTAAACAAATTGCACCAGTAATAGGCAAAAAAATTTCTTGATTTGTTTTATATCCTTGGAGATTTTAAACTATGTTACAAATATACTCTAAACCAATATTTAAAGCTTATGGACAGAATATAGTTCAACTTCCAATTGCAAATAAGGTTATGCCAAATGCAGATACTTTTGTTGCAAACACATCTGCCATAAGCAAGCAAATGCCAAAAGATGTGCTAAATCCAAAATATAAGGATGAAGCTTCTGCACTTGTAAAAAAATTAGGTATATCTTTAAAAGAAGCATATGAAATTCTTGAAAAACAAGGCAAACACCTTATAGATGTTTATGCATAGATTAAAAATTTAGTTTTCAAACTCTAAAATTTTCAAGCTCTAAACTGTTTCAAGAACTTTAGCTAACAAAGCTTGGAATTTTTCTTTTGCTTCGTTTGCAGATTCGATTACTTCTTTGTGTGTTAGAGGTGTTTGGGTTATACCTGATGCATAATTTGTAAGACAGCTTATGCCCAAAACCTTTATTCCACAGTAATTTGCAACGATTGCTTCAGGTACAGTAGACATACCAACCGCATCAGCCCCAAGCATTCTCATCATTTTAACTTCAGTTGGAGTTTCATAGCTTGGACCAGTTGATGCGATGTAAACACCCTTTCTGATGTTTATGCCCAATTCTTTTGCGCAAGCTTCAGCTTTTTCAATCAAATCTTTTTTGTAAACTTCACTCATATCAGGGAATCTTGTTCCGAGAGTGTCGTCATTTTCGCCAATAAGAGGGTTTGTTCCCAAGAAGTTAATATGATCAGTGATTATCATTAAGTCTGCAGGATTGAAATCTTTATTAACAGCTCCAGCAGCGTTGGTAACAATAAGGGTTTTAACCCCCAATTTTTTCATTACTTTTACAGGGTAAACAACGGTCTGCATTGAATGACCTTCATAGAAGTGATAACGTCCTTGCATAAACACAACTCTTTTTCCTTTGTATTGTGCAAAAACAAGTCTGCCAGCATGACCTTGTACTGTTGATTTTTTAAATCCAGGAATTTCTGAATAAGGAACAGATATTGAGTCAAGCTTATCAGCAAAATCGCCAAGACCAGATCCTAATATTACTCCAATTTCAGGGTTAAAATTGTTTGTTTTTTCGTTAATAAAATCAATAGTACTCTGCATATAATCACTCCCAAATAACACTAAAAATATACCTTAACCTACAAGTCCATTATCGTCTGCTTCAGACGCTTTAACCATAATTGCGTGTTCAACTGGATTTTCTTTTTTGAAAGAAGGATGTTCTTCAAATCCAAATTCGTCACGAGATTTTTTTGCTTGAGTTTCATCAACAAGTTTTTTTGCAAGTTCTGCGATTTCATATACCAATTGGTATCTGTTTTCTGTGTTTTCGTTTAAATCCCAAGCAATTTTAATTATTTGATCCATATTATGTACCTTTTTAAAATAGTAATTACCTTAATTTATTTATACAACATAAAAAAAATTTGTGCAAGGTTTATTTTCGGTTATAATAAAAGTATGGATAAACGATTGCTATGGATTTTTGAAATTTCCTTCTGGCTTATTATCATCGGGATAATTGCTGGTACAATCGTTTTTTTTGTTAACGAGCATAAAAAGGCTACAACGACTTATCAGATTGTATTACCTGATGTTGATGGACTTATCGTTGGCTCTCCAGTAAAATTTATGGGAATAAATATTGGCTATGTTAAGAAAATAGAGATGATAGAAGATAGGGTTTATTTGAAGTTTATTGTCACTAAACCCAATACAAAGTTGCCGGTAAACACTATTGCAACTGTTGAGTTTTATGGATTGGGGGGATCAAAATCTTTGGAATTGTATCCGCCTCAAGAGGGACATATAGCTCAAAGCGAAATTATTATTGCTCAACCTCCTAAAAGAATTGGTGATTCTTTAGCATTGTTGCTCAATATGTTTGACGATATGTCTGAAATTACATACAATGTTTCTAATTTTATGGCAAAAACAGGAGTGATAAAAAAGAAATCTTCTCATTCAAACGTTTTAGACAGGGCAAATTATTGGGTTGACAAAACACACCAACAATTAGATAAAATAAATTATAATAATAAGGAAGCAGGAGAAAACCATGGAAAAGATTTTGGAAAAATTGAATATGAATATGATTAACCTTGTGGAAAATCCCGTAATCTTGCAAAACTTATGTAAGATGAGAGATAAAAATACGGATTCTCAAGGAGTTAGAATTGCGACAAGAAAAATTACAAGAGTGTTATTGTATGAAACGTCGAAAACTTTACCTCTTGTTGATACAGTTGTTGAAACACCGTTAATGTCTTTCAAAACTAAAACTATTGATCCGAATATAAATCTTATTATTTCTCCAATTTTAAGAGCTGGGTTGATTTTTACAGACGAGGCAATAGATATTTTACCTCAGGCATGTATTAGACACATTGGTATGTATCGTGATGAAAAAACGTTGAAACCGGTTTGGTATTACAACAAAGTTCCTATGGAAGCTAAAAACCCAGAAAAATTCCATATTATTATTACTGACCCAATGTTGGCAACAGGAAATTCTTTGTTAGAAGTTATAAAACTTTATGCAGACAAAAACATTCCGCAAGAAAATATAAAAGTGGTATGTATTATGGCTGCTCCAGAAGGACTTTTGAATATCCAAAGGGCATATCCAAAAGTTGAAATTATTACTGCCGCTATCGATTCTTATATAAACGAAAACGGTTATATTGTTCCTGGCATGGGTGATGCTGGAGATAGAATTTTTAATACATAGTTTTTTCGATGTCTTTGTCGACGTTGCTGATGAAATTTATCTTGAACTTTTGTTGAAGAATATCTTTTACATTTGGAGCAATTATCGAATCTGGGAAGTTGCTTGAAAAGACATGTCTAAATCCAAGTTTTTTCATCAAGAGTAAGTTAGTTACAACGTATCTATCGCCCTTTGTTACAAAAATGCTTATATTTCCTTGTGGAATATCCTTAAAATTTCTAAAAATTTTAAGAAACAATCTTGTGTCAAAGTATGAATTTATATGGAAAATATTCTCTGCACTTTTTGGATGTGAAAAAGAAAATGCAAAGGAATTGTCAGGCAATTTTTGAAGAAATTCTTCATAGTAATCTTCACTTTTATCTGAAAAATTACACAATCCGATGATGTATAGATTTTTAATTTTTCCGTCTTTAACTTTCTGTAAGATTTTATCAGTGTATGCAGTTACTTCTTCCTCGTTGTAGCCTAATTTTATTTTCTTTCTTTTGTGATTTTTTTTGAATCCAACAGATTTTATTGCGGAGTTTACTACTGGTGCGAATTCAAAATCATCTATTCTCGTAATTCCTTTTGAAACGTAAGGATCTGGCGAGAAAAGTCGTCCACGGTATAGAAAATCAACATTTTCCATATAAACTCTGCTCATAACAATTGGACCTGGAAAGACAGAGAAATCAGCGATATAATTTTCATATCCAGAGGCAAAGTTGCCTTTGAGATTTTTGTACTTACAAAATTCAGGAAGAGTGTGTGCAACAAGCATGTCAAATCCGTGGGTATATATGTTTATATCTTTTTTCTCTGTTTCATCTAAAAGAATTTTCAATGGCATTAAATCTGTTCCTGATACCAAAATAGCTTTACCTTCAAAAGAAGACAAATCTGCTTCATTTTCCATTACTCTGCCAAATAATTTTCTCTGTATTGCATATATTTTTTTGTTTATTTCTAAAAATGTCAACAGACCTTTTTCAAAGAGATCGTTAGGAAATTTGAAATTGCTTTCTTCTATTGTATTTATCAACGAAAGAATGGTGTAATATGCATCTTTCAGATCCCCATTTAGTCTTTGTAATTCTACTATTTTTATTACAAGTGAACGCCCAAGAATGTGGATAATTTCTACACTGTTTTTATCTTCTTCGCTTTGGGTTTTGTAT
>ERZ1034928.860-NODE-860-length-12380-cov-5.512130_pt1 | contig 12380 bp, 10 predicted proteins | sample MGYA00520627_ERZ1034928 | MGnify/ENA primary metagenome ERZ1034928 (study PRJEB33766, sample SAMN09781755) | gut metagenome | biome: gut microbiome | host: Homo sapiens | place: Madagascar | study: EMG produced TPA metagenomics assembly of the PRJNA485056 data set... | reverse complement strand
CAAGTGCTATCGACAATGCAATAAAAAAGAAAAACGACTTAGATAAAAAGGAAATCAAAGTTCGGACGAATCGTTCAGACTTGAAATACACAGAGAAATCCCTGGATTCTATCTATAAAAAATACAGCAATGCGGGATTGAATCTTGATGTTTCCGGTATGGATGTATCGGAGCTTGAAAAAGGATTGAAAAACTCAGAAGCTACTGCGGCGAGATTAAAGGATAGATTAAACAAAAAAATTGCAATTGAAGGAACTGATCACCTAGGAAAGACGTTTGAAAGCATAATTTACGATATCCAAAAAGCTACCAATGAAGCGAATGTATATAAAAAAGCAATTGATGGGTTATCAGTAGAGCAACCATCGTTTACGATCGAAAGAGACGGGAATGTTGTCAACGAATTAAATCAAGAAAAACTCAGCATGGAATCTCTCGGAGAAAATGCGGAAAAAGTTTCCGATTCTATTGAGGACGTTTCTAATGAAATATCTAACATCGATAAGGGTGGAAATATATCAAAAATTTCTGGTAAATTCGATTATTTAAAAAATAAAGTTGGCGAAATAAAGAGCAATCTCACAAAGGGTGGTTTTGGCAATTATACAAAAAATTTCATGGAAATGTTAAAGTTGCCAGAAACGGGAACTTCAATTCAAGGGGAAAATTTCAATAATATTCCTCCTATGAAAGAAAATGGAGATTACGACACAGAAGCCATTCAAGAATACGTTGACTCTTTTGGAAAGGCAAATGCTGCGGCGAATAATTTTTCAGATCAAATAAAAGCCTTAAAAAAGGAACTTGAAGGTTTAAAAGGGAAAGGGCTTGGTGAGGGCGATGAAGAATATGATGCAGTAGCACAGAAACTTTCCACGGTAACAGAACGGCGAAAAGAATATAACCGTTCAATGAGAGAAAAAGCAAAAAGCATTATTGCAAAAGAAGAAATTTCAAAGTTGCAGATAGCAGGGACTGCCTTAAAAGCACTTATTAAAAACGCTGGGAAATTAGGGCTGTCATTTGCGAAATTGTCAATCAAAGGACTTTCAAAACTTCCGCAGGTTGCTAAAGCGTCTGTAAATGCTTTTAAAACATTAGGATCTGCGATTTCTAAGGCAAAAGACAAGCTCGGGTTATTGCAGAAAAGTTCTAACAAGGGAATGTCGTGGGGGAAAATGATTGGTTCCTCCATTTTGTTTTCCACTGTTTTTGGAGCAATCAGCCAGATAAAAGAAGCGATTAAAGCCGGTTCTGATAATTTGGTTCAATATAGCTCTGCATACAACAAAAGCATATCAGGTATGGTTACTTCTTTGCTATATCTAAAAAATGCATGGGCCACTGCTTTCGCGCCAATCATCAATGTAGTTGCACCGTATATATCGAAATTTATTGATATGCTTGCCGGAGCGTTAAATGCAGTTGGACAGTTCATGGGCTCATTGACAGGAAAGTCAAAAGTCGTACAAGCAAAAAAAGCATGGTTTGATTATGGAAAAAGCTTGGAATCCACAGGAAACAGTGCTTCAAAAACAGGAGATAAGCTAAAAAAAGCGAAAAAGGATGCTAAGGATTTAACCAATTATACTCTTGGAATAGATGAATTGCATGTTATCCAACCGAGTAGTGATTCTGCAAATCAAGATTCTGGATCGGAAAAGTATACAGGTCCGTCCCCGTCAGAAATGTTCGAAACATCATCCATTGATAAAAATGTGTCTGATTTTGCAAAGAAAGTAAAGGATGCATGGAAAAAAGCTGACTTTACAGAAATCGGATCAATTCTCGGAACAAAATTAAAAAACTCTTTGGATGGAATTGATTGGAATCCTATACAAGAAACTGCTAAAAAAATTGGAAAATCTTTTGGAACATTCATAAACGGATTCGTTGAAGTTGATGGACTTGGGGAGTCGATTGGAAATACTATTGGCGAAGCTTTTAATACCGGACTGGATTTGGTAAATTCGTTTTTAGATAGTACAAAATGGGATGAAGTTGGAAAGTTTATTGGTGATGGTGCAAATGGTGCTGTAAACACAGTTGACTGGCCTGGAATCGGACATTTTATAGCACAAAAATGGAACGCTATTTTTGCAACAATAGGCGAAGCAGCCAGAACTTTTGATTGGAGTAATTTTGGCAAAAGTTTATCCGATAGTTTGAATCAATTTATTAGCGATTTCAATTGGTCTGAAAATGGAGCTAGGCTTGGAGACCTCGTAAAAGGACTACTTGATACATTAATACAATTTCTTGAAAACACTAATTGGCAAGAACTTGGAAATGGAATTGCCGATTTTATTGGCTCTATTGATTGGTCTGGAATTTTAACGAGATTGGTCGAAGGAATTGGTGCAGCACTTGGAGGACTCGCAGCGTTGTTGTGGGGTCTGATAGAAGATGCATGGAAAACGGCTGTCAATTGGTGGAAAGATACTGCCTTTGAAGATGGTCATTTCACTATAGAAGGACTCTTTAAAGGAATTGCCGATGCGTTAAGCAATATAGGCACATGGATAATAGATCATATATTCACACCATTTATTACAGGTTTCAAAGAAGCGTTTGGTATTCATTCCCCGTCAACTATCATGGAAGAACAGGGCGGCTATATTATGGCCGGACTATATAATGGAGTTGCTGCTAAGCTCGCAAAAGTACTTGAATTCTTTGGAGAATTAAAAGACCAGATTGTTGACAAATTCTCCGATGTAGGGGAATGGTTTGGTGATAAATTCGGATCAGCAAGAAAATCCGTAAACGACAAATTTTCTGATGTCGGCACATGGTTTGGTGACCGCAAGAAAGATATCCAAAAAGGACAGGATGATATCAGTTCTTGGATGGGAACAAAATATGCGGATGCAAGAAAAACCGTGAATGATAAGTTCTCTGATGTTGGAATCTGGTTCACAAATCGAAAATCTGACGTCCAGAATGCACAATCGAGCATATCAACATGGTTTGACACTAAATATCAGGATGCTCGACAATCTGTAAATTCAGCATTCTCAAATGTTGGTACATGGTTTGGTGGACGCAAATCTGATATTCAGAACAATATGAAATCTGTATCTGGATGGTTCAAGAGTACATTCCAGACCGCTTACAAAGGTGTGACAGATTCATTCGGAAAGATTGGAGATTTCTTCAAGGGTATTGCCAAAGAAATCAAGAAACCTATCATCGGGGCAATGAAAGCAATCCTCAACGGTGTGAACTGGGTGTATGAAAAGCTTGGTGGTGGAAAGAACCACTTCAATGTTGCACAACTGGACAAGTATGCGAATGGTACGAACGGGGTATCACATGATACTGTAGGTATCGTGAACGATCAAGCTGGTAGCACATATCGTGAGATGGTACAGTTCCCGAACGGAAAGACAATCATTCCAAGGGGACGTAATGTCATGTTGCCAATGCCAAAAGGTACGAAAGTTCTTCCAGCAGATCAGACCGCTTCATTGATGAATATGCCACATTTCAAAAAAGGAATCGGAGATTTCTTTGGTGGTGCATGGGCGAAGTTCAAGGACTTTACAGGAAATATTGCTGATTATATCAGTGATCCTAAGAAGTTGGTTCAGATGGCGATTGATAAGTTTACGGACTTTTCAAGCTATCTGGAACCGGGATTGTCAATGGCGAAAAATGCAGTTGGCGGTACTATAGATATTGCTACAAAGTTCATTAAAGACAAGCTGAAAGACTTTGGCGGTAGTGTAAATTACAAGCCGTCTGCCGGTGTGGAGCAGTGGCGTGCTACTGCTAAGAAAGCTTTGGAACTGACAAACCAGTTTACAGAAGCGAATTTGAATCGCTTGCTTATGCAGATGAAGTCAGAGTCCGGCGGTAATCCGAATGCAATCAATAACTGGGACATTAATGCAAAGATGGGTATTCCGTCCAAAGGCTTAATGCAAGTTATTGACCCAACGTTCAAAGCTTATGCTATGAAAGGGTTCGACAAAAACATCTACGACCCGATGTCCAATATTTTAGCAGCTATCAGATATACGCTTGCTCGATATGGCAGTCTCGAAAGAGGATGGAAAGGTCATGGATACGCAAACGGAGGTTTCCCGAAAGTCGGAGAAATGTTCTATGCAAGAGAGAGTGGCCCTGAGCTTGTTGGAAAGATTGGTAATCGGTCAGCAGTGGTAAACAATCAGCAGATTGTTGATTCTGTAAGTAATGGAGTTTCGAGAGCAAATGATGAAACCAATTCACTCTTAAGAACAATCATTGAATACCAGGAGTTACTTCTTAAGAAAGAAACAAGCGTAAATATGGATGGAAAAAGAATGGATAAGCAGATATCAAAAGCGCGTAGGAATACGGGCTTTTCTTTTTCGCCAACGTAGGAGGTGTAGGAAATGGCAGCAAGGCATATCTCCAATTTCATAATGGTAAATGGCAAGCCGTTTCCGGCACCGAAACGCTACCCAAATATGGTAGTGACAACGGCGGTAAATGCTGCCAGAAATGCCAATAATAAAATCGTCGGTCAGAAAATTGGTAGAGACAATTATAAGATTGACAACTTGGAATGGCCATATCTGGATGCGGAAACATGGTCAAGTATGCTAAAAGAATTCAAAAAATATTTTGTGACTGTAAGATTTTGGGATATGGTCGAAAATAACTGGATTACCTTAACTATGTATCCAGGAGATCGAACGGCAGACGTATTCAAATACGATAAAACTGGAAGACCGGTAGCGTACATAAATTGCAAGGTGAATATTATTGATGCGGGGTGGTAGTTAATGTATCAGACATCACAAGAATATAAGGAATCCATGAAACGACCAGTCCGCAATCAATCTTATATGAAGATTCAACTTGGATTGATTAATCAGGAAGCTCAGCAGACAGCGAAACTTTCTGATACCAATAAATATAATGACTTTTCAGATACAGAATCCATATTCAATCAACACACTGTAAGACGGTACGCAACTTATGAGAGCGATTTCTGGAAAGCGGATGGCATTAGCTTTTTCTTGCCAGAGAAGAAATCAGATTATCGAAAAGATGGAATCACTTCAACAAATTTGTTTGAAGAAAGTTTTCATGTGAAGTTTGTATTCGGTTGCGGAAAATCCGACATCAAAGGACTGACTATTAAATTTGGTAGAAATTATCCTACAAAATTTACGATCGTTACTGATAATGCTGCGTCTTTTGAATATGAGAATACAGAAGAGCTTTTTAAGTCCGATGATGTGTTTGAGAATACGGAATCAATCGAATTAGTTATTACGGAAATGAATGTTCCGAATGCGAGAGTGCGAATTGATTATATTATATTTGGACTCGGCTTGGAATATGACGATGAATGGATTTCCGAAGCGAGCAGTAATACAACTCTATCAGCAATCAACGAAGATTTGCCGGAATCCGAATTTAAGGTAACGCTGTGCAATGACAACCAATTATTCAACGTAGACAATCCATCATCTGATATTAATTTCTTGGAAAGTGGTCAAAAAGTTAATGTCATGATGGGGTATATGCTGGACGATGGGAATATTGAATGGATAAAAATGCATTCGCTGTATGTATCAGAATGGAGTGCTGATGATTCATCCGCTACCATTACAGCTGTAGATATCTTGAAATATTTGGATGAAAAATATTATAAAGGTATCTACTATGAGGATGGTATATCCCTGTACGATTTGGCCGTATTAGTTCTCACAGATGCCGGATTAAACGAAGACGAATATTGTATTGATTCATACATGAAAAAGGTATATGTTCATAACCCACTGCCGAATGTGACGCACAAAGAAGCATTGCAGATTATAGCAAATGCCGGTCGCTGCATTATGGATTATGACAGAAATGGAAAGATAAGGATTCGTGTAGCATTCAAGCCAACATACGATACGACATCAAACGGAGAAACTTATTTTTCAAATGCACCAACAATTGACAACTTAACTGAGAAAAATCAGTATGCAACGTGCGAACAGAACTTCTGGAAAGCGGACGGGAAAAAACTATTCGTACCAACCGATCATCATCAAGACACCGGATATATAAGTGCTTCAATATCAGATGAAAACGGGAGGTTCGATGTAAATCCTATGCTTACAAGGACGCTAGAAGCAAAATACAAAGCATATGGGATCATGATTAATTTCTCTGGGAATCTTCCGAAGAAAATAGTAATCCGTACATATGCGGATGATGTGTTAAACAATACATTAACTATCACATCCGGAATCGAACAGGCTACAGAAATTAACTATGATTTTCCAGAATATGATCGTTTGGAAATTGAATTCCCTGAAACCGAACCAAATAGCAGAATCCATATTGATTATTTATCGCTCGGTGCTGAAACAAGTTATTCGTTGGAATACGATGATCTATATTCTACTCCTGTTGGAACTCAGCTTGAAAAAATCAAGAATGTAAAGGTTTCACGATCGCTATATTCCAAGTCTACGACAAAGGAAGATTTGACATCTGAAACAATCACTTATTCCGGTGAGAACCAGATATATTATCTGAATGACCCGTGTTATGGATATTCCATAGCCATAAACAATGCGAAAAGCGGCCAGAGCGCAAAGATAGTATCATCTGGTGCTTATTATGTTGAAGTTACTTTTTCTGGTGTTGAAACAGGGGAAAATATAGAAGTCGCTATAAAAGGCTATAAGTACAATGTGGCTACTTCTTATTATAGTCAACCAGTTCACAACCGTGGAACAGAAAAAGAGTGGCAGAATCCGTTAATATCTTTTGACGATCACTGCCAAGAGGTTGCTAAATGGCTTGCTGATTATTTTGCGTCAGGCATTGAATATGAACTTGATTACCGTGGTGAACCGGCTATTGATTGTGGTGATGTTATCGGGCAAGAAAATAAATACGATCCAGATTTAAAAACAATCGTAGAACAATCGCAGATTACATTCAAATCTGGGGTGCTTGGCGGTGGATTAAGAACTAGGAGGAAAGAGTATGTGGCAAGAACCAAAAACCGATTGGTCAGCTGATGATTACATAAATGTCGCTGATTACAATCGTATTATCGGGAACATTGCTTATCTGCATGATTTACAGCAAGAGTTGTATAAACCGGTTCCATATACGGAATTAGCAGAAAAGACGGTAAGCGATTATCCGTATGCATGGGAATTTAATGCCATCGAAAGTTTTTTGAGTGCATTAAGCGATAATACATTTCCTTTTGCAAATTATGAGCGTGGGTACTGGATAGATAATGGCCCAACACCCACGTATGATGATTTGAATCGAATAGAAAGTGCTTGTCTCGCTTTCTATAAAGGATATAACCGGCAGAAACTTACACAGCAGAAATTACCTATAACTTTTGGAGTAAATCAATCTGCTATAAAATGTTAGGAGGAAAAAACAACATGGCATACACACCATTATCCACTGATTTTAAAGACCAAATACTTTCTGATGTTAATGCTCAGAGAAAGTATAAACAGACTGTAAATGAAGACGGTACAGTGTCTCTACAGGATATGACGGCATACGATCAGCAAGGTAGTTCGTATTCTGCAAAGGACATTAATGAGGAGCGAAAAGCAATCAATGATATCTATGCAAACAAAGTGGTTAGTCTGGAAGAAGCCAGTCTCGTTACGGAACCAGGCTTTTTCTGTGATGCGTTAGTTATTAATGAATTAAATAAAAACATACCTCGTTTTTACAGTAAGGAAGCCACCTTGGCTTATAGCAATTCAAAATGTATGAAAGGAAAAACATATGTTGGTGAGCAGTTTTCTGGATGTATTCCGCAACTCACACTTCTGGCTAAGACTCAGCAACCATATACACAGACTAATGCGGTAATATCGGATCGAGTTGATTCCGAAGGAAACGTAAACATATTGGCGTATGGTAGCGGATACGTAAACGGGCATGTATTAACAGTAACTGTATTTGTCTGCAAATAATTATGCACGCACAATGATATAGTTAATCCGAACAGATGTTGAGCCTGAGAATGTTTTTGAGTATGTAGCATACCATTTGTTGCTAAGATATGATGTTCCGTCAAGGTGTATTGATTGAGTTGCGTTGGAATCCGCATCAGAAAAAACAACTGCGGTATTTTCGTTTGTAGAGCCGGACGTTCCGAACATTTTATTAATATCATCATCGGTAAACACAGCTACAGAATCATTTTTAGCAGCTACTGTTTTTATTATGGATCCAGCCTTAATATTCGGTATATTTTTATTTAATTCAGAAAGCCATCTGCTACACTAAAATAAAAAAGGAGCGTAGCAGATGGAAAGAAAAATTATGGAAGTATTAAGAAAGATGCAAGATGTCTTGAATGAATATCAACTGAGCGAATTAAGATCTGTTCTACATGTAGTAATGTGCGAAAATGAATTGATGATACAAAACGACAGTTGGCGTATCGATATGGAAGATTTTCTTATGTCCAAAGCATTGGAGGGACGAACGCCAGATACAATACATCAATATCGGTATGAATTAAATCGTCTATTGTCGTACATAAATAAGTCGGTACAGAATATTAATAGTTCTGACATATCCAACTATATGAGAGCGTATAAAATTACGAGAAGTATTAAAAACAGCACTTTGAAAGGCATTCGAGCAATATACAGTAGTTTCTTCGGGTGGCTTCACAACAGAAACAGAATACAAAAGAACCCGATAGTTCTCGTTGAAAAGATAAAAACTGAAAAGCGTGTGAAACGCCCGTTTTCTGACGCAGAAAGAGAGCAGTTGTTAAGAGGATGTAAAACCTTACGTGATAAGGCTATGATGGAATTCCTTTATTCAACAGCGGTCAGAGTATCTGAACTTGCACGGCTTAATATAGAAGATATACGATGGTCTACAAAGGATTTGATAGTGTATGGAAAAGGTAGAAAAGAAAGGACGGTATATATTAATGAGCGGACGAATATGTATTTACAAGAATATTTGCAGAGCCGAACCGACAGCAATCCGGCATTGTTTGTCAGCTTGCGAAAACCGAATGATCGACTATCCAAGTCTGGAATAGAAGATATGATTCGGCGAACCGGCAGACAATTTGGAATTCAGGCTTTTCCACACAGATTCCGTGGAACATCATTAACCAATGCACTTAACAGGGGAATGCCACTGCAAGAAGCATCATTGCTGGCCGGACATTCGAATACAGAAACAACGATGATGTACTGCCTTGTAGACCAGGAAAGTGTACAGCATCATCACAAAAAATATTTAAGCGCATAAGCGCACGATAATATAATTTTGGAACACATCCGGCTACTGGTCGGGTGCTTTTGTTATATAAAAAATAATATTAAAAAAGAGGATTTTATTCATTTAAATAAAAATATAATTAAGAACACAGACGAACAGCAAATATACACTTTATATGGCGGTCTGGTTAAGGTAGTATCTGGCACGGTGGTCGTCGATATAGCCATGAACATAGGTTATGTAGCACTATTTTCTCTCGAGCAACTAAAAAACTTGTTTGGAACTGACTATACTCCAACACGGCTTAGCGTAAAAACATATAACGGAGACGATGTTGCGCAAGAAGTGCATTTTTACGCCCCGGAAATCTGGAAAGGTGGAATATTCCAGTATTTTTACCCTACGAATCGAGAGGGGAAAATGCGTGTTAACTATAAGTTAGAATATTTCTATGGATAACATTTCTACTCAACTGTTACCACCCCGTATCCAACCCAGCTTGCAGAATTCCCGTAAGCTACAGACTGCAGGTATGCGCCTTTTCCGGAAAACATGATACTTCCGTAACCGACTATTGAGTTCCCAACTACCATTTTTACCGGAATGTACTGAGCAAATAATATCTGAAGCGGGACACCGGCCATAATAAGGTTATTAGGGATAGCTTCTGTTACGCCAGTATTTGTGTTTTGCAGGGTTACATACACCTGATTGTGGCTAATATGCCGGTATTTCATGGTCCACCCGTTTTCGGAATACGTTTTTTCGGTTGGATCATAATCAATATTTTTATTTAACTGAATAAAATCCTCTTTGGAAAGGTTGAAAAATGAACATACTTTTTTTAGATCAATCAGAAACAATTACTGTAACTGTGAAAAAATTGAGTAATAATCTTGTGCAAATCACAGGAACTGAGCCAAATGTATCTGGTTTTCACCTACTGAATAATGCCGGTAATGTATTTGGAAAATATGATGGATTCACAACATTATACCGTGAACTAGAAGATGGATTTATTCTTTCTGACGATGGAAGTGTATATGTTGAACCGATTGAACCGGAACCAGAGCCAGAACCGGAAATCAGTCTTGATGAAGTGAAAGAAGCTAAAGTCACAGAAATGAACGAAATACAGCAGAAGCTTATTGCACAGGGAATTGATGTTACCCTGTCTGATGGCAGTACAGAACATTTCTCATTGACTGAACGTGACCAAACTAGCCTTGTTGGATTGCAGGCACAGGTAGCAATCGGAGCTGAGAATATCCCTTGGCATACTTCCGATGAAGATGAACACTGTAAATTCTACAGCAATGCAGATATGGCGAAAATCACTGAAACTGCAATGTCGTTTGTAACATGGCACGTAACTTATTTCCGAGACCTCCGCATTTACATTCGCTCACTGGACAGCAAAGAAGAGGTTCAACAGGTTACATACGGCATGGAAATTCCAGAAGCCTATCAGTCAGAGCCACTGAAAGCAATGTTGGCTCAGAAATCATGAAGAAGTTAAGACCGCTGATTCTATTTGGGATTGGTGGTCTTATTTATGTGATGATAGAACTGATAGCAAGAGGACGTAGCCATTGGACGATGTTCATTGTTGGCGGTCTAGCTTTTTTTCTCATTGGATGTATTAATGAGAAATACCGAAAAATGCCACTGGTAAAGCAGATGCTGATAGGTTCAATTGTGATTACTACATTAGAATTTGTATGTGGTTGCATCGTGAATTTATGGCTCGGTTGGAATGTATGGGATTACAGCAATATGCCGTTCAATTTACTTGGCCAGATATGCTTACCATTTACCGTAATATGGTTTTTCTTATCGGCAGTAGCGGTTGTCTTGGATGATTGGATAAGACATATATTGTGGGGCGAAGATATGCCACATTACAAATGGAGGTAGCGCATGAGAGTATTAAATTTTTGCGTTGATGAACAGAAAATTTCAAAAATGCCCGGATGCGATTTTAGCAATATCGCAAGAGGTAGCTCAGATTACCTTAAGGTGCATCTATCCGTATCCGATGGTTGGAGTGGATGCGCAAAGGTCGCTGAGTTCTATGATATGTTAGGACAGCTACGTGAATCTGTTCCCGTAATCAATAACGCCTGTACAGTTCCAGCAGTAGTAACCGGCGGTATATTGTGGGGAATCCGTATCGTAGGAGCAAAAGGGAACTACAGAATAACAACAAATAAGTTGGAGGTGATGCAATCGTGACAACAGAAGAAGCGTTAGCAGCAGCGGTGGTCGAACCGGTCAACGACATTTTTGAAATCGACCCGGAAACCCGTGTGATTACAGTCCCGGCATCCGAAAAGCTGTTCGGTGTAGCAAATGACGGGAACTCCGAAAGGAAACATTTTCGCTGTTCCAAAATCGTAGGGGATAACATCGACCTGTCTACGATGCACCTGTATGTGAATTACCAGAATGCCAACGGACAGAAGTATCCTTATCTGGTAGAGGACGTACAGATGGATGGCGACTATATCACATTTTCGTGGCTGATCGGTCCGGATGTAGTCGAATACAAGGGACAGATTAAGTTCATTGTATGCGCCAAGAATGGAGCTACAGCCGAATGGAATACTACACTGGCAGAAGGTACCGTACTGGAAGGTCTGGAAGCCACAGACGAGGTGGTGGAACGAAATCCGGATATCATCGAGCAGATTCTTGCCAGACTTGATAACGTAACCGAAATCCCACAGGAAAAGGTAACAGAAGCGGTATCTACCTATATGGAAGCGAATCCAATTAATGTGCCGAAAAACTTATCTGACCTAAAAGAAGATGCGGAACACCGTACCGTTACAGATAAAGAGAAACAGTCGTGGAACAACCGACAAGCACTAACCATCACATATGGCGGTAAAGCACACACCTATGATGGCAGTGAAGCCATTGCCATTACCATCGAGACAGGCGGTATAGAGCGTATCGAAAAGCTGTCCACAGACACTATAGTCACGCTAGAACCTAACAAGTTCTATGTATTCCCGGAAATGGCATCATTAGCATACACCATCGGCAATGGAACTGGTGAGGTACATTTCATTTTTAAATCTGGTGCAACTGCTACAAGGGTAGTACATCCATCCAATGTCAATATCGGTAGCTTTACAGTAGAG
>ERZ1034928.859-NODE-859-length-12406-cov-3.615011_pt1 | contig 12406 bp, 9 predicted proteins | sample MGYA00520627_ERZ1034928 | MGnify/ENA primary metagenome ERZ1034928 (study PRJEB33766, sample SAMN09781755) | gut metagenome | biome: gut microbiome | host: Homo sapiens | place: Madagascar | study: EMG produced TPA metagenomics assembly of the PRJNA485056 data set... | reverse complement strand
CTACCATGCCCCACGCCCTGTCCACGCCCGTGGTAGGGGCCGACGTCCCCGGCGCGCCGCGCACACGGGAACGACCACGGGGACGCACACGGGCACGCGGGCCGCCGCGCACACGGGAACGGCCACGGGGACGCACACGGGCACGCGGGCCGCCGGCGCGGGTCCTTCGCGCGCCACCTGCCTTTTGTGCAACATGCAACTTCAAGCCGCGAAGCCTAGAACCTAAAACCTACTTTAGACGTCACCGCGCTCGACGTCCCGCTTCAGCGCCTTCTTCTTCAGCGCGTCGCGCTTGTCGTGCAGCTGGCGGCCTCGGCAGATGCCGAGTTCGAGCTTGATGCGGCCCTTCGAGAGGTAAAGGCGCAGGGGGATGAGCGTGAGACCCTTCGCCTCGGTCTTGAGGCGCAGATCCTCGATCTGCTTTTTGTGGACGAGAAGCCGCCGATTGCCCTGCGGCGCGTGGTTGAAGCGGTTCCCGAAGGCGTAGACCGGGATGTTCATCCCCACGACGTAGAGCTGGCCACCCAGCACGGCGCCGTATGCGCCGGAGAGGGAAGCCTCGCCATGCCGGATCACCTTGACCTCGGTGCCGCGCAGTTCAAGGCCGCACTCGATCTTGTCGAGTACGACGTAGTCGTGCCACGCCCGACGGTTGACGGCGAAGTCGCCGGGGGCCTTGGACTTCTGTTTCTTCCCGTCCGCCACGAATGACCCGAATTAGGCGAAGATGGACTTCGACGCCGCGTGCTTCTGCCAGCGGGTCTTCGCGTCCTCGGCCTTCGCGATCGCGTCGAAGTCGATTTCGCTGATGAGCTTGCCCTCCGCGACCTCGCGGAGCGCCGTGTCAACCTTGTCCTCGTCCGGAGCGTGCGGCTTCACCAGGGGCTTCTCACCGGCAATGAGCTGCTTCTCCCGCTTCGAAATCAGGTTCACGAGAACCGGAATCGAGGGGACGCGTTCATGGGCTTTCTTCAGAAGTTCGGTGTTCATGGGCTCTCCGTAGGTTTTTCTGCACTCTTCTCCACTGAAAAGAGTTCATTAGTATACACTTTCATCCCCCGCTCCGCAAGTGGATGATTAAGTGGTTAAGTCGCCGCTACGCGGCTTTAAGTGGTTAAGTCGCCGCTACGCGGCTTTAAGTCCATTCGGGTTCTTTTCGTTCGTGTCGTTTTCGCGGCATTGTCGTACCGGTTGGGAGAGAGAAGGGGGACGAAACGGGAGGGACGCGCTTGTCGCGTCCGTCTACGGGACGCAACAGCGCACAGGAGTGTTCATTTCAGCGCCACGCGCCAAGGGCGGCGCGGGTACAGCGCGCGCCGGGCCGTCCGTGGGTGTGCGCCGGACCGTCCGTGGGTGCGCGCCGGGCCGTCCGTGGGTGCGCGCGGAGCCCGGTCGCGACAAGCGCGACCCTCCCGTCCCTGCACCGCCGCGCAGCACAATTTAAAGCCGCGAAGCGGCGACTTAAAGGCCGGAGGCCGACTTAACCACTTAAGGCCGCGAAGCGGCTTCCAGCCGCCGGACGCGGGATTCCTCGTCCTTGTTCAGCACCTCCACGAGATAGGGCGCATGGCCGCCCCGGCAGAAGAGGCCGTGGACGGCGCCGGGGCCGTCGGAGGCGATCACGTCGAGGATGAGGCGGATCATCGCCTTCGAGATGCGCAGCCCCGGAATGAACACGGGGATTCCCGGCGGGTAGGGCACGAGGAACTGCGAGGCGATGCGCCCCTCGCTCTCCTCGATCGGCACGAGCTCGCCGTCGCACAGGGCCGCGTCGTGCGGCAGGGCGACGGCCTGGCCCGAGACGGCCTCCAGCACGCTCCGTCCCGCGCCATCGGCCTTCGCCCCCCTCGGCGGCACGGGGCGCCCGATGAGCCCCCGGTACTGACGGCAGACGCGGAACAGATACTCGAAGTGCTCCTCCACCGTGCCCGTCGTCACGAGGAAGAGGATCGTCGTGGCGCTCGCCTTCTCCCACTGGATGTGCGCCTTGAGAAGCGCCTTGCGGAAGTCTGCGCAGGCCTTGGCGGAGCGCAGCATGAGGACGATCTTGAGCGGATCCTTCATGTACCCCGCCGCGCGCCAGTCCACGCCCGTTCCCGCGATCTCCTCCAGCCCCGCGAAGCACGCGCCCTCCGGTTTGCCGCACTCGTCCGCCACGCGCTTGCGGAACGCGGCCGCCCACCGGATGCGCTCGTCGATGAGCTTCATCCCCTCCAGGCGCATCTGCACGCCCGCCACGTCGAGCGCCGCGAGGAACGGGTAGTGCGGCGACGTGGAGTGCCAGTAGCGCAGGATCTCGTGGAGGTCGTGCGAGAACTTCTCGTAGCTGCCGTGCCCGTGGAGCGCGAAGCGCCGCCGCAGCCAGCGGAACTGCGGCGAGGCGTCCTCCTCCAGGAGCTGCTTGAAGCGCGTGGAGACGTGGACCATCGACGCCTGCGAAAACGCCGCGAGCGTCTTGTGCGTGGACTGCACGGCGAAGTGCGCCCCGCACGTCTCGTTCACCGCGTTGTAGCGCACGGCGTCGCCGCCGCCGCGCCCGAAGGTGTAGAACGGGTGGAAGTTGAGGTACGCCGCCCACGCCTCGTCCGCATAGAAGAGCACGCCCGCCCGCTCGCACATCCGCGCGATCTCCCACACGGGGTAGAGCACGCCCTCGTAGGTGCAGGTGGTGAGAACGAGGAGACGGGGCTTCCGCGCGGCCGGGGTTTCCGCTTCGAGGACGCGGCGGATGTCGTCAAGCGCGACGGGCCCCCACACGCCGAGGCGGGCGTTCCAGCGCGCCGGCAGGTAGCGCGGCACGGCGCCGGACGTGACGACCGCGTGGTGGACGCTCTTGTGGCAGTTGCGGTCGATGAGCACCGTCTCGCCCGGACGCAGCAGCGTCATGAGCATCGCCTTGTTCGAGGTGGACGTGCCGTTCGTCACGTAGCGGCTCTGCGCCGTGCCGAAAATCTCGCTCGTCAGCTTCTGCGCCTCGGAGAGCGGCGTGTGCCCCTCGGGGCTCGACAAATCCCCCAGCGACTCCACCGACACCGAGAGGTCCGTGCGGAAGAGCGTGCCGCCGAACGCCTGGTGGAACCCGTGCAGGAAGGGCGAGTTCGAGAACGCCCGCCCGCCGTTGTGCCCCGGCGTGTGCCAGTTCGTGCCGGCCTTCACGTTCACGTACTGCCGCAGCGCCGTGGAGAAGCGCGGCATCCAGAAGCTCTTGAAGAGGTGGACGAGGCGTTCGTGGTGCTTCGTGGGCGACTCGAAGATCTGCGCCGCCTTCTTCGTCCAGCGCCGCGCCGGCAGCGTCACCTCCGCGTGGCCGGGGCGCGTGAGGACGACCTTCGGGATCGCGGGGAAGAAGAGCTTGAGCCAGTTGCGCAGAGTGAGGCCGTCCATGGACGACTCCAGCAGGTCGTCGTCGATCAGGAAGAGGCAGCACGCGCGTCCCGCCTCGGTCAGCACGCCCCGGGGGCCGCCGCTCGTGAAGAGCGCCTTCGCAAGCGCCTCCGTCGTGTTTGCGGTGACGAGCCGCAGCGGCGGGTAGTCGAGCGCCGCCACCGTGTCGAACGTCTCGCGGCAGAAGTCGCGGAAGGCGTCCGTGAGCCCGTATTCGACGACCGGCAGACGCCGTGCGTCCAGCCGGTTCGCCCGGTGCAGATAGAAGACCGTGAGGGACCGAACCATGTGCTTCACCCCTTTCTGCGTTCGCCGGCGGCGGACTCCGCGGCGCGTTTCACCGCGCCCGCGATCGCCGCCCCGACCCCTGCGGCGGCGGCGATCTCCTCTTCGCCCGCCCGCGCAATGCCGTAGACCGAATGGAAACGCCGCAGCAGCGCCATCTTCTTCGCCGGGCCGATCCCCGGCACCTCGTCGAGCACCGACTCGCGGATCGTCCGCTCCCGCAGGCTGCGGTGGTAGGTGATCGCAAAGCGGTGCGCCTCGTCGCGGAGACGCGTGACGACCATGAACGCCTGCGAATCGCGCGGCAGGAACACGTCGCCGCGCGCGTCGTCCGTCACCAGGATCTCCTGCTGCTTTGCGAGCCCGACGGTCGGCATGTCCGCAAGGCCGATCTCCGCGAAGCGCGCCCGCGCGGCGCGGAGCTGCGTGATGCCGCCGTCGCAGATGTAGAGGTCGGCCTTCGGGGACTTCGCGGTGAGCGTGGAGCCGGGGCCGTAGCGGCGCAGCACGACCTCGCCCATCGCGCGCGGGTCGTCCGCCCCCTCGAAGGACTCGATCCGGAAGTGGCGGTAGTAGCGTCCGTCCGGCACCCCGTCCACCGCCACCACGAGCGACGCGACGTTGTGCGTGCCGAAGAGGTTCGAGATGTCCACGCACTCGATCACGTGCGGCGGCGCGGCAAGGCCGAGCGCCGCCGCGAGCTCGGCGAGGCCCTGCCGCGCGTCCTCGCGCCGCATCTCGGGGCTCTTGCGCACGAAGTGGTTCTTCGTCATCTCCCGGAGCGCGCCGATCGTGTCGCGCAGGCGCGCGGCCTTCGTGAAGTCCTCCCGCGCGGCGGCGGCCTTCATCTCCGCCACCAGTTCGGCGATGATCTCCGGACGCTCCCCGTGCAGGAACGCGCAGGCCTCCGCGAAGCGCGCCCGGTAGTCCGCCACGGAGATGCGCCCCTCGCAGGGCGCCGTGCAGAACCGCACCACGTCCGCATGGCAGTGCCGGTGCGTCTCCTCGTCCGGCGCGAGCGCCGTGCAGCCGCGCAGACCGAACCGCTTCTCCACAAAATCCTTCGCCGCCCGCACGATGGGCGCGGAGGGGAACGGCCCCACGTAGACCGCCCCGTCGTCCCGCACGATCCGGCAGGTGCGGAACGCGGGGAACGGCTCCTCGGGATCCGCCCGCAGCGCGAGGTAGCGCTTGTCGTCCCGCATGAGGATGTTGAAGTGCGGCTTGTACTTCTTGATGAGGTTCGCCTCGGTGAGCAACGCCTCGGCGTCGTTCCGCACCGTCATGAACTCGAGGTCCGCGACCGTGTTCACCATCGAGCGGACCTTCGGCGCGTGCTTCGCGCCGGGACGGAAATACGACCGCACGCGGTTGCGGAGGTTCTTCGCCTTCCCCACGTAGATGATGACGCCCCGACGGTCCCTCATCAGGTAACAGCCGGGGCGTGTCGGAACGGTCTTCAGCCGTTCTCGCAGAACGTCGTTCACGACAGGTGTCGGTTAGGCGTCCGCCTTCTTCTCGGTCTTCTTTTCCTTCTTCTCCTCGTCCTCTTCCCGAAGAAGGCGCTCGCCCTCCTCGGTGCCCTTCTTGAATTCGCCCTTCGCCTTGCCGAGCGAGCGCGCAAGCTCCGGCAGCTTCTTGCTGCCGAAGAGCAGGACGATGAGTGCGACGACGAGAATGATTTGCCAGGGGCCCCAAGCCATGATTTTTCTCCTTCTTCCTTCTTTGGTAAAGATGGTGATAATGTACCGAAAACGGACGGCGGAATCAAGCCCGAATTATGGTATACTGATGGCAGGCCGAGGATTGCCGGGCGGTTGCCAGATGGCTGGTGGCTGGTCCACGACGACGCGGCGGGTGCCGCGGAGCTTGGATCCCGCGCCTCGGGCCGCCTCAAACAAAAGGAGAGAAGACATGAAGAAACTGATGGCGATTGCCGTTCTCGCGCTCTGCGCGTCCGGGTGCGTGATGACGCCGCGCAACGATGCGATCCAGTCCATCTTGACGCTGAACGTGAAGAGCCCCGACGCGAACTTCATCGACAACAACGTGAAGCCCGCGAAGATGGGCGTCGCGAAGGCGACGGGCCTCCTCTGCTTCTGCGAGGGCGATGCGTCGCTCAAGGCCGCGATGGCCAACGGCGGCATCACGAAGGTCCACCACGTCGACCGCGAGGTTCGCAACATCCTCGGCATCGTCGCCGAATACTCGACGATCGTCTGGGGCGAGTAGGGATCAGGCGCATAGCGCCGTCCTAGACGGGCCGCAGGAGGACTTCCCCCTGCGGCCCGTTTCATCCAAGGGTGCGACGACGGCATCCAGATGCAGGGCCGCTCGGCGTCAACAGAGACACAGAACGGCGAGGCCGACGACGACGCAGTAGGGGCCGAAGAGCCAGAACCAACGTCCCTTCAGCGCCCGGACGAGCAACGCAAGGGAAACGTAGCCCACCACCGCCGCAAGGCACATCCCCCACGCCATCACGCCCCAGTGGAGGTCCGCCGCCACACCCGCCGCGCCGCCCTTGAACAGCTTGCCCAGTTCCAGCAGCACACCCCCGACGATGAGCGGCGCGCTCATGAGGAACGAGAACTCGGCCGCCCGTTCGGGATCGACGCGCCCGCCCCGCGCCGCCGCGAGCGTCATGCCGCTGCGCGACACGCCCGGCAACAGCGCGATGGCCTGCCCCAGGCCCATGAAGAGCGCGCGCAGCACGCCCACCTCCCGCGTTCCGCGCGGCAAATAGCGCGTCCCCACGAGTACCGCGCCCGTGAACATCAACAGCGCCCCCACCATGCGCACGTTCCCCACGAGCGCGTCGATGGCCTCCCGGAAGAGGAAGTAGACCGCCACGGCCGGCAACGCCGAGACGAACAGCTTCGCCACATAGCCCCACGCCGCGCGTTCGCGCCGCACCACCCCCACGCAAACCGCGCGCAGACGCGCGGCGTAGAAGGCGAAGATGGAAACGAGCGTGCCCGCATGCAGAAAGACCTCCAACCGCATCCGCAATGGTTCCGGCACCTCCAGAAGATGCTGCACGACGACAAGATGCCCGGAAGAGGAAACCGGCAGGAACTCGGCCACGCCCTGCAACACGGCCAACACCGTCACGTCGAAGAAGTCTTTCATCATGGCAGCGGAATCTCCCTGCGGACACATCCTAGATACCAAAAAAACCGCCTTGCGGCGGCTTTTAAGTGGCGGGCTCAGGGAGAATCGAACTCCCCTCTTCGGATCGACAGTCCGAGGTCCTAACCGATGAACGATGAGCCCGTGCGGTGAAAACGCAAGTAGTATAGCATACCCCCGTGCGGACCGCAAGGGGGTTTAAAAAAATTTTTCGCCTCCCCGGAGGGCGGCATTTCCGTTTTACAAAGGGGGCGCGAAATGCTAGACTGGAATGTCGTTGAAGGTGGCTTGAACGACGGCAACGCATACGACAAGGAGGAAACGATGGGCAGTACGACGTGGATGGGCAGACGGGCCTGGGCTTCGCTTGGGGCGGCGGCGCTGGCCGGCGGCCTGCAGGCGGCGACATGCGTATGGACGGGGGCGTCCGGGCGCTGGTCGGATGCGGCCAACTGGCGCGACGGGCTTCGCCCCGCCGCCGGCGACACGGTCTACGTCTCCAACCGCGTCGGGCGCGTGACCATCGCGCTCGACGAGCCGAATGTCTCGCTCGCCTCGATCCGCTTCGAGGGCGAGGGGCCCGTCTCCCTCACGGGCGAGGCGCTGACGCTCACGGGCCGGTTCCAGGCGGTCGGCACAAGCGAGAAGAACGTCATCGACCTCCCCGCCAGCCGCTTCCCGTGGTTCGCCTGGAACGCCGCCGTCACGTGCCGCGTGCCGCTCACGTTCGCCCCGGCGAACGCCCGGGAGGATACGGGCATCTGGACGGCCCGGCAGAACGCCGTCTTCGAGCGGCCCGTCACGATTGTCGGCGAGAGGCGGTTCCTCGTCCACGGCGGCTACCAGGTCACGGTGGCCGAACACGCGGCGGGCCAGAACAACGTACTCCCCGCCGTCACCTTCCTGGGGGAGGTCGACGGCCCCCAGGCGACGTTTCAGACGATCCAGTACCCCAACGGCATCTGCACGGCCTATGCGCCCATCCGCGTCAAGCACATGCGCGTGAGCAGCTGGGGGTCGGCGGCGCTCTGCCTCGGCGCGACCGGCAACAGCTGGGAGACCATCCGCACCGACTACAACAACCGCTACCTTGCGCTTGTCGCCGGCGCCTATCCCTCGAACAGCGTCTTCGCGCTCGCGTGGGACGCGCCGGCCCTTGGAACCTGGGCCTTCTTCAACCTCGGTCTGCACGATACGACGATCGACCGCCTCGACGACGCCTCGCCGGAGGCCAGCGCACAGCATGCGCGCGCGACGGCGGGGAACTGCATCCTCGCGAACACCACCGCCAACGGCGACCGCCAGGGCGTGGAGGCCCCCGTCACGCTCACGCTGCGCGGCACGGCCGACGGATGCTCGGCCCTCGCGGTGCAGACGAAGGTCTCGCTCGTGTGGGATCCGGTCGGCGACTTCACGCAGACGCTCACGGGGCGCGTCTCGGAGACGACTGGGATGATCGCCGTCCGGCGCGGAACGCTTGCGTTCGCCGCCGGCACGCGCTTCCCGAACGTCCGCCGCTACGAGATCGCACCGGGCGCCCGCCTTGCGCTCGCGGCGGACGTGGCGCTGGAGGCGCACCTCGTGCAGGTCGGCGAGGCGGTCATCCCCTCCGGCACCTACTCCGGCGTCGCCGCCGAGGGCGTGACGCAGGTGGACTGGCTGCGCGGCGCCGGCACGCTGCACGTCGACACGGCGGCGGCGGCCATCTGGAAGGCGCCCGTCTCGGGCGACTGGGACGACGGCGCGAACTGGCTCGGCGGCGGCGCGCCGTCCGCCGACACGCCGACCTACCTCGTCGCGCCGTCCGCATCGGACTACACCGTGACGGTCCGCAAGCCGGTCGCGGCGTTCCCGTCGCACCTCGCCGTCGGCAACGCGGGCGGCGGCACGGCGACGCTCGCGTGCGAGGCGGACGTCTCCGTCTCGTCCGCCTCGCACAGCGTCCTGGAGGCGGCGGGGGCGCGGTTCTGCTGCGCGGGCATGGAGCCGCAGGCCTATGCCGCCCTGGACTGGCCGTCCCGCCTGGACGCACGAAACCGCTCGTCGTTTCGCCTTGCGGGCGGCACGTGGCTGAACAACGGCGGCGAGACGGTGTTCACGAACTACATCGGCAACTTCGTCGTCCGGGAGGCGGAGGGCGTCCCCGGCCGCCTGATCGTCCGGGGCGGCCGACTGGGCTACATGAACCTTGACAGCGAGGCCCCGCTTCACGTGCTGCCGGGCGGCGGCGTGGACGTGCGCGACGCGCGGCTCGACATGCCGCACCACGGGTACAACCACAAGACGGACCTTGACGTGGCCGGCGGCACGCTGTCCCTCTCGAACACCGCCTTCTCCACGGAGGGGACGTTCCCGGAAACGCCCGGCGGGGGGAGCATGACCTTCGGCACGGGCACGTCGACGCTGTCCGGCGACGCATTCTTCAGGCTCAAGGGTGGATACTGCCACGTGAAGCCCGGCGGGGCGGGGCAGACGGCGCGCCTCGTGTTCACGGGCCATGCGTCCTCCAAGACGGCCTTCCAGCCCATCTTCGTCGGCCAGACGGCCGGCGGGGAGAGCGTCCTCGACTACCAGGGGACGAACGGCGCGCAACTTTGCGTACACGTCGGCGTCGACGAGGGGCGCGGCACGTTCCGCGTGCCGGCCGGGGCGCAGGCGGCCATCCATTCGTGCGGGCTCTTCGTCGGCGTGGCGTCGGACATGAAGAGCGCCGCCCTCCCCAACAAGCTGGAGGAGATGATGGAGGTCGTCGGCGACGTCGACGTCGCGGGGACGCTGGCGGTGGAGGGGTCGTTCCATCCGGGCTGGGCCGCCGGGCAGCGGCCTTCGGGGCTCGCGGTCGGCTACGGCTGCACGAAGGCCGAACGGGTGGGGCGGCCCTACATCGGGCGGATGCGGGTCTCCGGCGCCTACAGCCAGAAATTCGGACACGCGCTCATCGGGACGGGCTACGGCGCCGGCGCATACGTGCAGGCGGGCGGCACGGCGACCTTCTTCACGCAGCGCGACATGAGCGCCCCCCTCCTTTGCTCGCGCCTGCTCGTCGGCTTCGCGGGCGGCGAAGGGCGCCTGGCCGTCTCGAACGGCGCAATGCGCGTGCAGAACGGCTCCGTCTACGTGGGCGGATGCGACACCAACGACCTCTACCTGTGTACGGCGGGCGAGGTCTACGGCAGCATTACGAACACCGACGGCTGGGCGGCGTATGGATGCCCCGTCGAGCGCTTCGCCGACGGCGTCCTGACCGTGGCGGGGAGCGGCGCGTTCACGGCCGACCATGCCGTGACGGTGGGCGCGCGCGGAACGGGCGTCGTCGAGGTCGTCGGCTCGCAGGCGTCCCTGACGGTGCAGGACCTCGTCCTCTCGAACCGCCTCGCCGCGACGGTGCGGTTCGTGGCGGACGCGGCGGGCGTCGCGCCGATTGCCGTGCGCGGCACGCTGGCGATCACGCCCGGCGCGGCGCTCGACGTCGACCTCACGGACTGGAACGGCACGGGGACGATCCCGCTCTTCACCTACGCGGCCTGCACGGGCGCCTTTGACGAGACGGCCGTCACCGCGCGGGCCGGCGACCGCCAGCTGCCCGCCGCCCTCCTGCAGTCGGAGACGGGCATCCGCCTCGCCCTCCTGCGCGGCACGCAGATCATCCTGCGCTAGTGCCCCCTCCCCTCCCATTGCACCGGCGCGGGATTTCACTTCGGGACGCTCCGAAGGGAAATCCCCCCCCTGCGGCAGGACGGACGCCGATCAGGAACGGGCGGCGGAATGGGACGGGGAGGCGGCGGAATATGCTACACTACGCGCATGGCACGCTTCCTCCAGTTCGACGCCGTCTCCTTCGCCTACCCCGGCATGGCGGCGCCGCTGCTCTCGGACGTCACCGCCTTCTTCCCCGAAGGCGGATGGACGGGCATCGTCGGCGCGAACGGCGCCGGCAAGACGACCCTCCTCAAACTGGCCGCCGGAGCCCTCGCGCCGACGAACGGCACCATCCGCCAGCTCGGCACGGCCTGCTACGCCGTCCAGCGCACCGACGCCCCGCCCGTCGGCTGGGACGACTTCATGAACTGCTGGGACGCCGCCGCCCTCGACGAACGACGCCGCCTCGGCGTCGGCGAAGACTGGGCGGAGCGCTGGGACACCCTCAGCCACGGCGAGCGCAAGCGCGCCCAGATCGCCCTCGCCCTCTGGCGCGCCCCCGACGTGCTCGCCCTCGACGAGCCCACGAACCACCTCGACGCCACCGGCAAGGCCGTTCTCCTCGACGCGCTCCAACACTACCACGGCGCCGGGCTCATCGTCTCCCACGACCGCGATTTCCTCGACGCCCTCTGCACGCAGTGCCTCTTCCTCTTTCCGCCCCGCGCGACAATGCGCCCCGGTGGCGTCACCGAGGGGCGTGAACAGGACCGCCGCGAGCAGACCCACGCCCGCGAACGCCACGACGCGAACGCCGGCAAGGCCCGCCGCCTCGCAGCCGCCGCCCAGCAGCGCCGCGAGGCCGCCGAACAGTCCGCCGCCCGCACGAAGCGCCTCAAGGAACGCAAGCCGCCCGCCCACGACCACGACGGACGCTTCCTGCGCGGCGTCGCAAAGCTGCAGGGGAAGGACGGCTGGGGCTTCACCCAGAGCGCCGAACTGCGCAAGCGCGCCGCGAAACTCGCCGCCCCCGACGCCTCCATCCGCGTCGACTACACGCTCGGCGTCGCGTTCGCCGAGGCGGGCGTCGCCCAGCGGGCCTACGTCCTCGACGTGCCGGCGGGCGCGCTCGACCTCGGCGACGGGCGCACGCTCGTCCACCCCGCCCTCCAGATCCGCCCCGACGACCGCATCGCCCTCGTCGGCGCGAACGGCCTCGGCAAGTCCACGCTTCTGCGCCATCTGCTGCCGCAGGCCCTCGTCCCGGAGGAACGCCTCCTCAACATTCCCCAGGAAATCTCCGAGAATGAATCGCGCCGCATCCACGAAGAACTCAAGCGGCTCGACGACGTTCCCCTCGGCCGCGTCATGACGCTCGTCTCGCGCCTGGGGTCGCGCCCCGCGCGCCTCCTCGCCTCCACGACGCCGAGCCCCGGCGAGATCCGCAAGATCCTCCTCGCGCGCGGCGTCGCGCGCGGCCCCCACCTCATCGTGATGGACGAGCCCACGAACCACCTCGACCTCCCCTCGATCGAATGCCTGGAGGCGGCGCTCGCCGAAGCCCCCTGCGCGCTGCTCCTCGTTTCGCACGACGCGCGCTTCCTGTCGAAGCTCACGCGCACGCGGTGGGAACTCACGCCCACCACGCCCACGCAGATCGAACTCAACGTTGTCCTTTGAGCCGGCGCGCGATGCCCCCACGTCGGCCCGACGCGCGACGGACCCGCGCCGCCCTCGGCGCGGGGTGTCCATGTCCACCCGCGTGTGTCCGCGGTCGCGCAGGAGCGCGCCCCTCCCTCGTCGGCCAAACGGGATAGCCCCCATGGCGAATATGTGCGCGGGTGGGAGGCTTTGCGGACTTTGTGTCCCACAAGATCTGACCATGGATGAGATTTTATTACGCATTGAAATCTCACGCCATACGCCCATGTGCGCGGAGAAGTGGCCGAATCACGCAGCGCACAGG
>ERZ1034928.858-NODE-858-length-12413-cov-4.721719_pt1 | contig 12413 bp, 16 predicted proteins | sample MGYA00520627_ERZ1034928 | MGnify/ENA primary metagenome ERZ1034928 (study PRJEB33766, sample SAMN09781755) | gut metagenome | biome: gut microbiome | host: Homo sapiens | place: Madagascar | study: EMG produced TPA metagenomics assembly of the PRJNA485056 data set... | reverse complement strand
ATTCCATTGTGCTCGCACTGCTTTTCCAGCTGGTGCAAAAAGCTTTTCACGTCGCCGTTTCCGCCCAGCTTGACGTACTTCTGCCCGGCAATCAGACGCTCGGACATCGGCATTTCCTCCGACATGATCGTCAGCCGCAGGATGGACAGATATTGCTCGGCCTGATGTTTCTGCATCTGGTCAAGCTTCTTGTCGATCTCCGCAAGGTGTGTGTCCTGGTTATCGGACTTATCCTGTTTTTTTTGCTTTGCGCTGATAGCGGCGTTGACGACCGCCGTCAGCGCGGACGAGCCGAGCACGGCGCAGATGATCGCAGTGATGGTTCCAGCATCCATTGATTATGTACCTTTCTCTTCCCGGCGGGCTAATCGTCCACCATTTTGATGTATGTCGTGGTGTCGCTCGAGTAACTGATATCCGGCAGCGTCGTGCTGCCAAGAACTGCATACAGGGCTGGGTAATCGGCCTGTGAAAACGTTGAGCCGTCACAGGCGTGCCATGTCTCGTCAAGATACCGGACGGTCGTCACGACGTCTCCGGGGCGAGCGCGCGGCGTGGTCAGCTTATCAATCGCTTCGTCAACCTTCGGGTCATCGGGCGCGTCGCCCGCAGGCCATACTTTTGCGGCGGTGGCGTCCGTCAGGAGGTTCGCTTTGAGCAGCGGCGTGCCCTCCTCCAGCGGCTCATCCGCCGGGCGGATCCATTCGTAGCGCAGCAGGCTTCCGTCGGCGCTGTACACGCCGTACCGCACAGCGCCGTTTGCAAGGCCGTTCGTGCCGATCCTATCCTGCATGGCTCATTCCTCCAGCGCCTTGATGTAGGCTGCGCTGTGAGCATCAGGCGTGATGTTCGGGATTTTTTTTGAGTCGCTGCTGAAATCGTGCGTTACAATTCCGGCTGTGCTCCCGCTGGATTTCGTCGCGCCTGCAATAATATCGCCGTTGGCGGCAAGCTCTCGTACCGTCTCGCTCGTATCCACGCTTTGAAATCCGCCGCTTAAGTCGTCCGAGACGAACAGTTTTTGGTTTGTGGGGCTGTAAAGCACAAACAGACCGTTCGTGCATACGCCGCAGCGGTGGTAATCGGTGTATAGTCCCGCAACTGTTTTTGTTGTAAACTCTGCTGATCCATTTACGGCGTATTTGTAGGTATCGTTATCCGCCAGCACAAAAACAGTGTTCTGGCTGCACAATATATTGGGGTACGCCGAGCTCTTCGTTGTGACGTTCCCAAACTTAGTCCACTCCTGCTGTGCTGGATTTTGCGTGCGCATCAGATAGTAGTCCGGGCTGCTTTGGCTAATCCCATACCAATAGTTATCGTATGGGTTAAATACCGGAGATCCCACAAAGTAATACTTTTCGTTTATGGACTTCCATTTTGTTCCAGTCCATGTTCCGCCGGGCGAGCCGCTTGTGCGAATGCCATATTCAGAAAAAATCGCATAAACGCCGTTGCCATACAGTACATCGTAGTCGGAATTTGCATACCCCGGTGCTGAAATGCCGCCGGAGTCCTCCGTTATAGGATCTACGCGGGCTAACGTCCAACTGCTCGCCAAGCTTGACTTGTACATAACTCCGACGAGAGTAAGCGTACCACCGTCGTACCCCTTTGCGGAAAAGCACGCCACATACTGATTGTTGTAGTAATGCACGGGTCCGATGGAACAAATTGCAACATCGTATGATGTGTAAAAGCCGAAGGTTTGCCACAGCTGATCGTCCGTCGGCAGCTCTACGGCTTCCCATGATTCAAGATCGCCGGATTTGTACAATGCGCAGGCGGTCGCCGTGGACACGCTCCGGAACCAGCAGCCGCTTGCGAAGGAGATATGATCTCTCGGGTAATCATCATTAACCGATATATCGTTTGTTACGGTTTTGCTTTCCCACGGGGCCAGGCTTGCCGACGCTCTGAGGGCGGCAAACAGCTCCGGGTAGTTGGCCTGCGTGATATATCGCCCGTCGCACGGTAACCAGTTATCGGACGGAGCGCCGCGGGCGGTAATCTCAATATCGCCAATCTGCGCCGTCCCGCTCGCAAGCTTGCCGAGCGCTGCGCTTACCGTCGGATCCTCCGGGCGGGTTTCGGCGTTCGGCCAGATCTTTTTTGCGGTTGCATCGGATAGCAGATTTGCCTTGTTGAGCGGCGTGCCCTCTACGGTCGGGGCGTCCTCGCGCTTCACAAATTCGTAGCGGTTCAATGTGCCGTCGGCGTTGTAAATTCCATAGCGGATTGCACCGTTATCCAGTACCTGTGTCGGTTGTCTGTCTTTCATATCAGTCCTCCTGCGGCGCATTCCGCCGCGCCGGTATGCCGGAACGCCTTGATGACGTTATCGATCAGCGTCTCACAGAGCGCAAGAATGCGCTCAATGTTGTTCGCGCCTGTGTAGGTCAGCCGGTCGATCTCCGGCGCTGCGGGCGTGCCGGGCGGATACGTCAGCGCATTCCGCACATCCTGTATCTGCCGGCGGTATTCAGCGGCCTGTGACGCCGTTATAACGTCCGCGACCGCCCAATCCGTCTTCGCCGTCCACCCGGTATCCATTCCGCAATTCGGCGCAAGGCGCGCCGCCAGATAGTTCAGGGCAGTATCAACACGGTTCAGATCGCTCGCGTTGTACGCGCCCTTTATCCCGGCCAGCCATTCCGCCCGCTCATCTGCCGTCATGGCGGCAAATCCCTTCGTCGCCAGCTCCTCCACACGGTCGACGTCCGCCGCCGTCCGATCCGTGATGAGCGTATCGATGATCGTGCTCATGTGCCAACTCCTTTTGTTACGGCGTATATGCCGCCGGTAAAGCTTAATTCCATTCCGGTTTGTACAACGTTTTCGTTTTGCCCGAACGCATCGGAGATCTTTACGGTGTCGCCGGTTTCGAGCGCCGGATCGCAGCGATTTTTCACCGCGTAAACCTTCCGCCTGTTGTACTGCGCAAGCAGCCAGTTTGCAACGCTCTGGTAGTTACCAGGCGCGACGCATGGATTATTTACGCTCTTGATGTTCTTCCCATCCCCGGCGGTTGTTGTTTCGTCGATCTCCGCAAAGTCGCTTTTTACGTGGAGTTCCACGCAATCAACGGCTTCGGACACCGATACGCCATCGTAATTGTACAGTTCATCCGGCGTTATCGCGCCGGACGCTGCGCCGGTGGATAGTTCTGCAATATGCAGCACGCCGGAACGATCAATCCATACAGAGCACATGGCTGCCTGGGCCAAGAGCCGGACTGCTTCCCGCCGCGTCGTTTTGCGTGGGATCGCCGGGACAACAAGCCTTTCCGCCGCTCCATCCCCATAGAGTACATCGATATCATACCCCGTCAGAACGGCGGAGATTGCGGCTTGCAGCTCGCATGCCGTTGCGCCTCCGTCCTCATACGTTGCCCGCTCCAGTGCTGCCGCCATATCGTTTCCAATCATCTGTGCTGTTACGCCGGAGTCTTTCGCCTTTACCGATGTAAAGAAAAATTCTCCAACGTCGACGCTCTCGCCGTTGATTATGCAGCTTGCCAGCAGTTTTTGCCCCTCCTGGATAAGCGAAAAGATGCCATTTGGATTGAGAAGGTTATACCGGTGATCCGAGTTATCAAAAGTGAAGGAAATCTGCCTTGACGGAAAGGAATCGCAGGAAACGGACGCGCCCTCGATGATCGATACGCTTGTCATGCTATCGCTCTCATATGTTTCCGTCAGGCCGAAGTCGATCTGCCGGAGTCTGGCGCGCGTCTGCGGAAGAAATGTTTTATCGAACTTAATAACCAGTTTCGTGTAATTTGCGGCAATCAAGCTAATGTTTTGCCGTGCCTTTGTGATCGTTTCCGTCGCCGATGCAACTACCGTTCCGTCGTTCGCGTATGCGGTAACTGTGATCTGTGCTGGATGTTGATTTGTTCGATCATCAAAAAAGAGCGACCAGCCTATCGTGGATACCGGCGCAGAAAAATCAAATGTGATTGTGCTTCCCAGCTCTGCGGCGTCGTTTGAGAGATTCCCGCTCCACCAGCCCACATATTGCCCCGCAAATCCTTCGTTCGGCAGGTTGGCAGTTCCATCAAGCACCCACCTGTTTAGCTCCAGCGCCGGGAATTTGCCGGATATCGTTTCTTTGTCGCTGATCGTCTCTGCGGCACTCGTGCCTGGCGTGGAGTCCGACGCGGCTGCCGAAGCGTTCTTTTTGGCAGATGGATCGACGATGTAAAATCGGACGATCATACCAACCTCACGCACCGGCGTAAACGGATCGTACCCGCTCGATACCTTCTGCATCAGTCCACCCCTTGCTGTGTCGCCGTGATCGTGACGCCGCACCACTGCGACACGCCGTCGTCATCGTAGATGACCGCCTTGTATAGCGGCTGGTCGAGCAGAAAGTTTCTTGTTTTGTCTCCGTCGACGTCCGGGTAGGTTACGCTTAACACGTGTTTTGTGTTAATCATGCTTCTGAGCACGCGGAGATCGGCGACGGACAGCCAACCCGTAGGGATATTAAGTTCGTTCTTTACGCCGATGATATCCATAACCGTTTTCCCGGACGCCATTGTGGCGGTTGCCCCTACGTCCTTCGGTTGGATTGTAAATACAAGATCGCGCATAAGCGTAACCGTGTTTGTTCCGTCCGTGATTTTGATTCTACGCAAGCGATACACCCCTTTGCATGATCTCGCCTCGCAGCGGATCGAACAGCAGCCGTGCCAGCGTCTGGCCGTCGAGGTTGACGTTGATCTGCACAGGCGTGCCCGATTGATCGTTTGCCAGCAGGCCGTTTACAATGCCGGCGGAGGATTTTCCTACACCGGACACGGAGAAGGATGTAGCGCCGAAGGTCATCTGATCTTCGATATCGCCCCTCACGCCGATCATCTCGCGGCTAAATCCCTGTCCGAGTCCTTCTGCCATGTAGCCGCCGATCCCGGCGAAGACTTTCGACGGGGACGCGATGCCTAGGATGCCTTTCACGCCGTCCACGAGCCCGTTTACCATATCGCGAACGGTTTGCTTCAGGTTCTCCCACATGCGCAGGAAACCGTTTTTGATGCCATCCACGATGTTGCTGCCAATACTGCCCCAATCGTAGCCGAGGAACGTATCTACAATCGATTGGATCAGCATTGGAATTGCCATAATCAAATCCGGGATCGCGCTGATAAGCCCTTCTATCAAAGCCATGATGATCTGCGGGCCCGCTAAGATGATCTGCGGCAGATTCGCAATGATCCCGTTTACGATGCCGATAATAAGTTTTGGAGCGGCGGCGGCAAGCTGTGGGATTGCTTTAATAAGGCCGTCCACCAGCGACATGATGATCTTCACGCCGGACTCGATGACTTTTGGCAGATTAGCGATCAACGTAGTAACCAAATTCGTAATGAGTTTCGGCGCAGCGTCAACGATCTGCGGGATTGCGTCTATCAGGCCGTCCACCAGCGCAAGAACGATCTCCAGCGCAGCGTCGATCATGTTTCCGAGATTGTCCGGGCTTGTGAGCGTGTCGGCGATCTTCAGGATCGCGTCCGTTGCTGCCGGGATAATCTCTGGCAGAGACTCGGATATACCCTGCACAAGCGATACAACAACGTCAACGCCAGTCTGCACGATCTCCGGCAAGAGTTCAATAAGCGCTGGAACCAGAATGCCAATCACTGTCGGCGCGACGTCGCCCAGGACAGCGAGGACAGCCGGAAGCGCGGCCATGAGTCCCGCAATCAAACTTGTCGCTCCCTCGATCAGCGATGGCAGTACCGATTCCAGCAAGGGCGGCAGCTGCACGCTGACCGTTCCTATGAGAGATGTGATTGCCTCCACGATGCGCGGCAAAAGCTCCTGAATGCGCGGAATCAAGTTATTTCCCGCGACGACAACGGAGTCTGTAAAATTGCCGACGAGGGTTCCCAAATCCTGCTCCGGATCCGCAAGGCCGGTCACAAGGTTTTGCCATGCGGCTTTTACCATGCCAAACGATCCTTGAATTGTGGACGCGGCTTCTTTTGCGGTCGTGCCAGTGATGCCCATTTCAGTCTGCACTGCACAACGTGGATCGCATCCACGATATCTGCATAGCTGGAAATATCGTATTTTACACCAGAAAGCTTTTCAGCATCTTCAAGCAGCCGCTGCATTTCGGCCTGGGTGCCGCCGTAGCCGAGCTTGAGGTTATCAAGCATCGTATAGTTCGCTTTCGCGAAGCCCTGATATGCGTTCTGGATCGAAGTCATGTCCGTGCCCATCTTGTTCGCGTTATCGGACATATCAGTCAGCGCTAAGTTTGCCTTTTCTGCCGCTGCGTCGGTGTCTCCGCCGAGGGATTGCAGCAGGGACGCAGAAAAGCTTGTAACTGTCTCCATGTATTTATTTGCGGACAGCCCAGCGGTTTTGTACGCGTTGTTTGCGTACTCCATGACTTTATCTTGGCTGTCCTTGAATAGCGTTTCTACGCCGCCCACAAGCTGCTCATAATCCGCGTATGCCTGCACCGCTTTGGTTCCAATCGTCCCAATTGCCGTGGCCGCTGCCGTTACGCCCACGACTGCGGCTTTGCCTACGGCTGCAAGCCCGTTTTTTACTTTTTCACCGAGCGCGGACGTTTTCTTCCCGGTTTTGTCGATGCCCTCGTCGGCCTCGGACGTGTCAGCGCCGATTTTTACAAAAAGTTCAAACAGATTCATTTGCCGTTCGTTTCACCTCCAGCCCGCACCGGCGCACAATGTCGGCGGTGATCTCTTCGCAGGTGCGGTTGTCCTGCGGCTTTGGCCTGACAATATCGGCATATTTCGCCTGCATAAAGCTTCCACCTGCGATCCTTGCCGTGTTTTCCGTGATCGTGCGCATGCACTCCGCCGCATAAACGTGAAAGGCCGATTCCTCCTGCTGCCGCTTTATCAAAATCGGCAAAAGGCGAATCAGCCCCCCGACGCTTATTTTCGGAGCATTCAGCAGCGAAAGTGTTACGCTTTCGCCGCCGATGCGCACGATTTGAAAAAATCGATCAGATCTTTGTCCTCGGCCAGATCCTTCATCTGGCGCATTGTCTCGGCGAGCCTTTGCGCCCGGATCTCGCCGATGCTTACGCCGTTGATCGCGGCCAGGATGCCGCAGGCGTCGTCCCTGTGCTTTTTCAGGATCAGCGGGATCCACTGGCCGATCTTCTGCGCTCCGATTGTGTACTTTTCGCCCGCTGTCTGCGGCTGCTCTTCATCGATCTGCTTTTTCAGGCTATCCCGCAGTTCTTCATCCGTCAGGATGTTGAGAAGAAACACGCTGATCTCGCACAGGGCGTCTGCGGCTCTATCTGTGCTCAGTTCGGATAATTTCATGTTCTTCCTCCTATCAGCTCTCCGCCGTCCCGGCCTTGATGTACAGTTCATACGGCACAACGTCCTGCTGCGTGATCGAATAGTGCGCCGTGTACTCAAAGGCCATCTGGCCTTTGCTCTTGTCTGCAGTTTTTAGCTGGAAGCCGCCCGTGGACAGTGCGTTCATCATGTGAATCGCAATAAACCCGCCGTTGTTTGCGCCGTTTTTATCGGAATAGTCGCCAACAATCCAGATGTCTGCAAAGTCGGCACTGGACAGGTCGCGGCGGGGAACGACTTTCGTCGTGTCCGTTCCGTCGATGTCCGCCGCGGCCATCAGGGACTTCGCGGACGCGGTTGTTACCGTAACAAACGTGCCGGCGCACTTCACCTCCACGTCATCCTGCCGTTTCAGCTCTTTCGTGTTCTTGGGGCAGTTGTCGACGTCCGCGCCATAGTCCGAGTATGTCGGTGTTGCCGTAAATGTAATGCCTCCGGTCGTCGCACCGAGCTGATCTTCGACGTCAAACGCGCCGGTCGCCGGGGTGAAATTGCTCAGGATTACACCGGCGTTGATTTGCAGCTGCTTGAACGTATCCGCCGGAATTTTTGTAAACTTTGCCATGTAGTCAGTCCTTTCAGTTCGCGGTGATATACTCAACCGTAATATTCAGATACCGCCGCTTGATGTTTGCATCGGAATCGTCCCGGACGTTTTGGCACCATGGGGATCCGCGCTTTACCCAGATCGCGCCGCCGTCGCACGGAACGAACACGCCGCCAAGTCCAATGGCGTCCGCGATTTCCTGTGCCTTTGCGTTTGGCTCCGCTTCCTGTGTGGTGTAGTACCACAGGTTCACCGTCAGCCCGATTTCTCCGCTGTCCCACGCGCCTGTGATCAGCTCATATGTCAGCCACGGGAAAACGGCGTCGTCCGGCACGCTGGACGCGGGATAGGCCGTCAGGAATTGTGAGAACCACGCGTGCAATGCTTTGTCTTTCGTCATGTCGGCAACGCTTTCTTTTCTGCTGTGAAGTATTTCAGGGCGAAGCTTGCAGACTTCGGCGTCTGCTTGTCCTTCGGCTCAGACGTCACGCGGTATGTCTCCCCGGTCGTCTCGTCGCGGAAGAAGTCGTTATAATCGATGGGGACGGCTTTTTGCACGAGCACCGAGTACACGCTTGTCACGCCCTCTTTCTCCGCTCTGCGCGCCTCCATGGAGGTGTCGAGGGCCTGATAGTTGTCAAACGCTGCGCCGTCTGCCCATGTTGTGACGTAACCGCCCGCTCCATCCGGTGTGCGGCTTTTTTCGAGCAGCACGCACGGGCGGGCAAAATCATCAAGTAAGCTCATATCAGATCTTCCTCCATTGGTTCATGCGCGATTTGAACGTCGCCTGCCATGTCACGGCCCCGCTCGCGGACGTGCTTCCGCTCGACCCCTTCGAGTAGCTATACCCGCCGAAGCTTTCCGATGTGAACGGGCTTGCTGCTGCGTCGCCGTTTTTCTCCTGCCACGCTCTGATTTCAGCTTCGAGGGCGAGAACAGAAGAGGGGACAGCCATCGGCCAGACGGAGCCGTCGAAGGTCTCGTCCGCCATCCCATAATCCGGGTACTGGTGAACTCCGTCGTTGAAAACAGAGCCAACCACACGGAAAAACTGTCCGTTTTGCAAAAACGGCAGTGTGATGCTGCCGTTCTCAACCGTGTACGTGCCACTGATTCTGTCAGTTTCGAACCAGTTTCGAAGCACGCCACATAATTCAGTCAGCATCACACCGCCACCTCCATTACTTCGCCGTTACCGTAGCGTTACCGGACTTCTGCGCCTTGTAAGCCGCGTCAGCCTCAACGACTGTGATCTTCTTGCCCGTAGCCGCCGTGATATCAGACTTACCGTCCCACGTCGACCACGTTCTGACATTCTGACCATAGGTCACAGTCTCAGCCGAATCGCCTACCTTGTACTTGTAGACGTTCCCAGACGCTTCCTTCGCCGGGTTGACCGTGATCTTCGTGTCGCCGGTTTCGGTTCCGGCTGCCGAAGTGACGGTCAGCGTGCCGAGTGACGGAGTCTCGTCAATGTCAGCAACGGCAATGCCGTCCTGATACTCCGCGAACAGGGTCATGCCCATAATTGCAAAGGACTCGGAGACCGCCGTGGAGTAGTTGCCCTGTACGTGGAAGCCAACGAGGTTGGTTTCGCCGTCGGTTCTGTAGTCGAGGCCAGCGCGGGCGAAATCGCTGTCTGCCGGGTCGATGTAGTACAGAACGATATTTTCAACCGGCGTTGCAATCACACGGCCACGCTTGATCTCATCGTCGGACAGCAGGAATACCGTGCTGTAGCCCATGAAATTTTTGATGTACTGGAAACCGAACTCGGTCTGAATGGTGATGTCTGCGCCGCCGAGGTAGTCGTACAGATCCATCACGTTCACGAAGCCAACAACATTGGTCGCGGTGCGGTGCATCTGCTTGAACTTGTTGATGACTGCGCCCTTCGCCATTGCAAGCGCGCGCTGCCAGTTGGTTTCGCTGACGCTCAGAAGACCGGTGTTGAGGTAGGTGTAAAAGCGATTCGTGACGTTGGTCTGCAGCTCATACAGGAACGCCTCGTCGGTCATCGCGACTGCCACGTCATAGCCGTATTCCTTGATCGCCTCGATGGAAACGGCCTTTGCGTACTTCTCGACGTTGATGTTGGCATAGTCCTTCTCGATGACGGTTGCTTTGGAGTAGGGGATTTCCTCACCCTCGCCGACGGACGCCGCAAGCGTCACGCTGGCCGTCTTGGATTTCAGGACAGTACCTGGCTGCTTCTTGATGGGGCGCATAATGCCGAGGATATCGCGCAGATGCTGCCAATTCCGCGCAAAGCGGGTTACAAAGTCGATTTCGCGCGCCGTGACCTGTACGTCGCTCGTCATCGTCAGGTTGGTCTTTGCTGCCATGTTTATTCTTCCTTTCCGAACAAATTGAGGTTTGCGGCAATCGCTGCCTGCCGTTCGGATGCATCCTTGATTTTGAAGATGTCGTCCCGGCTCATAGCGCCGCCGTTGTTTGCGGGCGGGTCTTTGGTGTCAGCGCCCTTCTGTTTCGTGGTAACAACGAAATCTGCCCACTCTTCCTTGATGGACTTGCGCAGATCGTCAGCGTTCTTGATCTTTCCGTCTTCCAGCTCGACGCCGGACAGATCGGTGACTTTCAAAACCGTGTCGATGCGCTTTTCGCTGATACCCGCAGACTTCAAAAGCTCCCGGTACGCGGTTTCCTTCGCGGACTTGGCTTCCTTCTGCGTCTGCTCCTTCTTGTAGTCGTCAAATTCCTTTTTGACTTTATCGTGCTTATCCTTCCAGCCGTCGTCCCCCTTGGCTTTCAGGGTTTCAAGCTCCGCCTGTACTCCGGGGAGCTTTTCGGCGTCCGTTTTGTACCGTGCAAGGTCGCTTTTCAAGCCGTCGACGGTATCAGTGTGCGCCTCAATGATCGTGTCCATCTGCTCTTCAGTCAGCCCCATGCCCTTCAGGAGCTTTCGCGTTAGTGCCATGCTTTGTCTTCCTTTCCCTTGTCGGCGGTTCCTTGCCGCGACAAAACAAAAAATGTGGCAACAGTCATTTCCTTACTGTTACCACATTTATACCTGATATTTTTGGCTCTGGGACGCAAACATTCAGCCGTTTTTCAGCTCATCTTCAATGATTCGCTGGTATTCAGGCTTATGGTCTGCTGCGGCAGGCTTTAAAAACGGCTGCGCCTTGTTTCCGTGCGTCCAGTGCCAGTTGCCTTTTTCATCCTGATACGCCCAGGGCGTCGGCCTGCCGCTCGGGTAGTGTTCGCCTGTTCCGAGTTCAACGTATGCGGCATATTCCATGTCGCTGCCGATATACGCTGCCGGTTCGTCCGGATCTATACGATGCGTGATGCTATTGCGAAGATTGCCGGTATCAACCGGGCAAAGCCGCTTTGCGTACTTTTCAGCCGTCATGCTGATCTTTTCGAGAGCGCGAATCAGCGCGTCGTGCATAGCAGACTTCACTTCTTCAGAATTGTCGATAAACTCAACGCTCATTTTTCAGTACTTTTATGCAACGCTTCCATTCGGCTTGCTTTTCCGATTTTGAATTCTGCTCAATCAAAACGGAAAGAAGTATGTTCCATCGTTCCAAGTTCTCAGTATTTACGCCTTCGTTTTCCAAGAATGCCAATGTCTGCTTCATCGGGAATAGTTCAGCCCTAGTGATAAACGATTTTACAAAATTCCGAGGGCAACCAAGTTTCTCGCACTGTTCGGCTACCGCCCCTGTTTCTTTTTGCGCTTGTGCGACGTGTTTTTCTTTGAATTTTTTTACATACTCACTCATCATCCATCACCATCTTTATGTAATATCGGTATTCTCCCATGATTTCTTCCTCGCGGACTTCTTTTATTGTAAATGTTGCGTCTCGTTTCAGCAAAAATTCATATTCGGTATCTTGAAACTGCCCTGCGAGCTGGTTAACGTATGCTCCTCGCCCCGTTCCCGCCGGAATTTCAATATCAAAAAGCGTTGGTTTTGCAGCCGCAACACCATTGTTTCGGACAACTGTTGTGCTGGAATACGCTGCTTCTCGGAATTTTTTACCTACAAGTTCATTTAAGCTTTCCTGCACATCGTTTTCTTCTACAAGCCTATCAATAACGTCATTCGCCACGCCGCGTTGAACGCAAATATTGTCTTTTAGCTCATATCTACTTATTGCGCTGTCAAGTCCTTTAATTTGCTGTTCGACAAATTCGGCATTGATATTTTCCCAATCACCCGTTTTGCGCAAATATGCGTTAATATCATAGAATCCTCCGCCGGTATAATCTCCGATGGCATGGTTTTCATCTGCTGTTAACGCTTTTTGCCATTGTGAATGCTTGCTTCGTTTCTTTGCGAGCAAACCGTGCTCTTCCCCGTCAAAATAGAAGAACTCATTAGCAGCTTCTCCGGTGTCGAACTGTCTGTATGTTTTTATTATAGCAGATTCCCCACCGTCTGCAACTTTATTTGTTCTCTGCTTCCAGCCTGCCCATTCGGCATAGGTCATGTTCTCGATCAGCTCGTTCCGCCCGGTCGCCTGGTTCCTGGC
>ERZ1034928.855-NODE-855-length-12469-cov-4.423554_pt1 | contig 12469 bp, 9 predicted proteins | sample MGYA00520627_ERZ1034928 | MGnify/ENA primary metagenome ERZ1034928 (study PRJEB33766, sample SAMN09781755) | gut metagenome | biome: gut microbiome | host: Homo sapiens | place: Madagascar | study: EMG produced TPA metagenomics assembly of the PRJNA485056 data set... | reverse complement strand
GCCACGCCCTCACCATTGGCGGCGCGCTCCTCGCACTCGGCAGCCATGTCGTTGATGGCGCCGGTCAGGCGCGGCGTGTCGTCCATAAAGGCAGCCTGCACGGTCAGCAGGCTATCGAGGCCGCTGATGGGCGCCGGGTCGGCAGCACGGGTCGCAGCCAGACGCTGCAGGGCGCGGCGCTTCTCGTTAACGGCGTGGATGGCAGCCTTCAGGCGCTCGGGCGTGATCTTGACGCCGCACTCTTCCTCGATCTTGGCAGCGAGCTTTTTGACCTCGGCCTTCCAGGTCACGAGCGTCGACTCGTCGTGCACGTTGGGGATATCCATGACGTACATGTTCTTTTGCGTGGCAAAGAACTCATAGGCCTTCTTCTTGCCGTCGCAAGTGTTCTCGCCGACTACCAGGTCGCTCGACTCGATGTAGGGGCAGACCTCGCCCAGCTTAAAGCCAGCAAAGCTCTTGATGAGCGGACAGGTGTTGCGCGGCAGATGCTCCTCGACCTTATCCGTTGCCCAATCGGCGCCAGAGCACAGGCCCACGGGAATGCCGTCGCAGGCAAGCACGATCTCCTCGGGCACGTAGACGCAGAACGAGCCGACGATCTTGGTGGCCTCGCCGGCCTCCTTCTTGTCGAGCATCTCCTTAATACGGCCGCTATGAATGTTGGTGGCAACAAAATCCAGGTAGGAAGTGGACTTGGGGCGATTGTTCTGCGTCAAGAACATATCCCCGTACATCTGGCCCACGGCACCCAGCAGCATGTCGTGGTCGGCAAGATTCATGCCGAGGCTCTCCCACATCGGATGGAAATCAAATTCTTCAGCCATGACGGTTCCCCTCTCGAACCAAAAATGAATAGCTACGGTATTGCTGCACGGTGGGTGGCGAAAACCCAGCCGTGCTTAAACCCGGAATTTTGGGGAACCTGCTTTGCGGTTGATGATTTAGTTGTGCGTCGTCTCTCCCGGAGCCGTGAAAATACCTGCTCATATGCGGCTCCGAGCCATATAGAGGGCGCGCGCGGCAACGCGACGCGAATATGTCTTCTGCGGCATCGGCGCGCCCTCCTTTTCTCGTCGAAGGTAACTATATCAACGGTCGTCGTCCAGACGAATACCGCCGACACGCGTACGACAGCATCGGGATGCGAGTATCTCGCTGGCTGATAAATAATTATCAGATTAATAAGGTTTTGTCATCCCCGATTCGGCGAATGGCAGCCCGTTAAGGACCCGGACGGCCAAGGAACCAATCCCCCGACCGTACCGCACACCGCGCTATCGGCAAACCAGATGGATTCTGCTCGCATCAAAATGCATGCGCAGGGTCTCCCCCGCCTGCGGCAACTCCTCGACAGGCACACTCACCTTGTTGACCTTCCACTGCAGGCGCGTCGGTGCGTCGGCACGTGGCACATCCAGCAGCACCAAGCGCTCAAAACGCGAATCGCTCACGCGGGCCACGTGCAGGTCGTAGCTGTTGCGACCACGCTCGGCACGATTGTCCACATGGAAGTAGCTCGCGCGGATGCCCAGGTACGCCACGTTATCGGGCACCTCGCGGCCCACATTGAAGGACATGCCCCAGTCCAGGGCTTCAACTTCCTGAGGCCCGATCTTGCGCGCACGGCTCGTGTTCTTGCAGCCCGTCAGGCGCAGCGCAGCCAAGGTCTGCGGCCGGCGGACCACGTCCTCGACGGAACCGATCTCCTCCACATGCCCGTTGTGCATCACACAGATGCACTCGCACAGACGGCACGCCTCATCGATATCGTGGCTCACATACAGCACGGTGCGGTTGCAGACATCGAACAGGTCGAGCATGTTTTGCTCAAGCGCGCTCTTGAGATACGCATCGAGTGCGCTCATGGGCTCGTCGAACATGAAGATGCCCGGGTGCGCCGCCACCATGCGGGCAAGCGCCACACGCTGCTGCTGGCCGCCCGAGAGTCGTGCGGGATAGCGATCGGCAAAGTCTGCCAGGCCAAAGATGCCCAGATAGCGCTCGGCAAGCTGCCTGCGCGACGCAGCGTCACCCGCATCCTCAACGCCGGCGCACACGTTATCGGCCACCGTCAAATTGGGGAACAGCTGATAGTTTTGGAACAGCAGGGCGCACTTGCGTTCCTGGGGCGACAAGTTTATGCCCGCGGCGAAGTCGAAGAAGGTCACGCCGTTGACGACAATCTTGCCCTCATCGGGCGTCTCCACGCCGGCGATGCAGCGCAAGGTACAGCTCTTACCGCATCCGGAGGCGCCAAGCAGCGCCACCCGCTCCTCGCCGGCTTCCAGCTGCATGTCGAGCATAAACCCGGGATAGCGTTTTTTGATATCCAGAACGAGCGACATGGCCTATCGACCTCCCTCCGCGACCGCGTCGTCACGCATAAGCTCGGCCAACGCCTCGCGATCGATACGCAGGGCATCGCCTCCGACGGGGTCGAGCGAATCGCCCCGACCGACAAGCTCCTTGGCCTGTTTGCGCTCCGCGCGGGAGAGACCCCGCTCGCGGTACTTTTGCGAATGCGCCGTGTACATGTTGATGAATAGGATGACCAAGAAGCTAAAAACGATCACGACGACGACCCAAAAGAGCGCCACCGACGTATTGCCGCCCATCCACTCAAAGTAGATGGCGATGGGAATGGTCTGCGTAATGCCGGCATAGTTGCCCGCGAAGAACAGCGTGCAGCCAAACTCGCCCATGGCGCGGGCAAAGGCGAGCACCGTGCCGGCGGCAATAGAGGGCCAGCCGAGAGGCATCATGAGCTTGGTAAAGATGCGTCGCTCGGACCAGCCCAGCGTGCGCGCTGCATCGAGCATCTGCGTGTCGAGGCTCTCGAAGGCGCCGAGTGCCGTACGATAGACGAGCGGGAACGACACCACCACGGCAGAGATCACCGCCGCGGGCCACGTAAAGACAATCGAGATGCCGTGCGCGATCAGCCACTGGCCCACCCCAGTAGAGCGACCGAACAGCATGAGGAGCAAAAAGCCGCAGACCGTGGGCGGCAGCACCATAGGGATGGTAAAGACCGAATCGAGCAGGCCCTTCACGCGGCTCGTGGTGCCCATGGTCTTCCATGCGGCAAACAGGCCCAGCGCGAACGCGATCACCAAGGCGAGACCGCTCGTCTTGATGGACACCCAAAACGGGCGGTAGTCAATACTGCCAAAGAAGGTCGCGGCGCGCTCCGCTAGCGAGGTCGGCTCCGTCGTCGAGACACTCGCATACGGCACCAAGGCGGCGTTATCGCTCCACAGGGCTCCGTCACCCAGATTGAGCCCGGGGTTTGCGGCGTCCGCGGCATTCACGACGGTATAGTAGTCGCCGTCGTCGCCCTTCACCTTAAACAGATAACGGTAATCGCCCTGTACCAGCTCATTGTCCGAGGTAAACACCCACTCGAGCTTGGAGTCCTCCAGCAGCGCGCCTCCCATGGAGTGCGATTTGTCGAGCCCTGTGAGCATCTTCTTAAGCGCCTTTTGATCGGAGGAGTTCGCAATGTCGAGGCCCGCCTCCATGGCGGCGTGTGCATCGACCCACACCACGATGCTCGTAGGCGTGGTCACCGTTACGAGTGACGTCTTTTTGTAGATGGGAAAACGATAGCCCTCGGGCTGGTCGGCAAACGAGCGGGCCGTGCCCTTGGCGTTGCGCTCAAAGGCGTTGAGGCCAAAGTCGACCCCATCGATAAGCGCAGAGTCCTCTGTCGCTTGGCGTCCGTCGGCAGTGGCAAAAAGCGCCTCGGCACAAGCAACTCCGGGCAGTGAGGTAAACGCAAAGAGAACCGCCGCCAGCGCAGCGAGCAGGCGAATCGTTTTCCTTGACACGGGCGACTCCTCAAACAAAGGGTAACGACGCGCAGGCACGCCGCTTCAATCTAAAAAGGGCGGGCGATCGCAAGAACGCCCGCCCTCAAGCATATCGTTATGCAGCGCTCTTCTGCACTACTCGGAAAGCTCAAAGCCGTACTTAGCCCAAATCTTCTGCGCCTTCTTGTTAGACAGGCAGAAGTCGATGAACGCCTTGGCCTCGTCGGCATGCTCGGAGCTCTCGGCCACGACACCCGGGTACACAATGGGCTTGTGCGAATCCTCGGGGCACACGAAGGCCTCCTCGATGCCGTCGTAGCGGTAGATATCGGAGCTGTAGACAAAACCTGCCACGCAGTCGCCCGTGGACACGTAGGCGGCAGCGGTGCCGACCTTATCGGCCAGCGCGACCTTGTCGGCGATCTCGGGCGCGTACTCGCCGTCGTCGCCTTCGGTGCCGGTGTAGAGGCCCACAGAGGCCAGCGCCTGGTTGGCGTACTTGCCGGCCGGAACGGTCTTAGCATCGCCGATGGCGATCTTGCCGTCCAGGTTCACGACGTCGGCGATGGCCTCGACCTTGGCGTCTGAGCCCTCGGCGCGGATGATTACGAGGTCGTTGACGAACATGTCCTCGCGGGTGTCGGTATCGACGAGCTCGGCAGTCTCGGCATCGTCCATGGTGCCCTTGGAAGCGGTGATGAGCACGTCGACGGCAGCGCCGGCCTTCATCTGCTCAACGAGGTCGCCAGAGGCCTTGAACTGCGTATCGGCAAAGGTGGTGCCGGTCTGGTCGGTGTAGAGCTCCTGGACCTCGGGCAGAGCCTTCTCGAGCGAGTTGGCGGCAAAGATTTGCAGTTCGACGGCTGGGTTCTTAGAGGAGGACTTGGCAGAACCAGCGTCAGAGCCGGCGGGCTTGGATGCCTTGTTACCCGAGCAGCCAGCAAGGCCGAGGCCAGCGGCAGCAGCAGAAAGCGAGACGAAACCGCGGCGCGAAACCATATCGAACATATTGAACCCTTTCGGACCTTGTGCCCGGGCACCCCACCGCGGGCTTTATTCTGTAATCAGATTATACTTCTGCGCGAATAATGGTGGTGAAAAATTATTCTCGTCTGAGAATATATTTTCAGATTACGGCGCGCATCGGCTTCACCTCGGCATCAAGTAAAAAGGCGGAGCAACCGTTCGGGTCGCTCCGCCGCAGGTGAACCGCTTATTTGGTGTGCCCGCCGCCCGCCGTCATCTGGGCCGCGTGCTCCAGCTGGTCGGCAATCGCCTCCCAGCTTTCGCGGGCGGCCTTCGTAGAACCGGGAAAGTTTACGACAAGTGTATGGTCTCGTTGCATGCAAATAGCGCGCGAGAGCATGGCGCGGCGCGTCTTGGTCATCGAGTACGCGCGAATCGCCTCGGCAATGCCCGGCACATCGCGGTCGCAGACGGCACGCGTCGCCTCGGGCGTCACGTCGCGCATCGAAAGTCCCGTGCCGCCGCAGGTGAGCACTACATTGGCCTGATGCACGTCAGCAGCATCCATGATGGCATCGCCGATCTCGCTGACGTCGTCGCGCACGACCACGTGCGAGGCTACCGTCCAGCCCTGAGCCGCAATAAGTTCCTCGAGCGCGGCTCCGGCCTCATCCTGGGCAAGATCGCGCGTATCCGAACACGTCACGATCGAAATCTTCAACTCCATAGCGCTCCTCCTAAAGCACGGTGCCCTCGGGCAAGTCGACGCGGACGACATCCACGACATCGCCCGGCTCGAGCTCGCACGGGCCCTCATTAATGCGCAGCAGACAATTCGCGCGCTGCATCGTGCCAAGCAGCGCCGAATTCTGGCTCTTGGCCTCAGTCACCATAAGCTCGCCGGTCTGGGTATCGCGCGCAACCGTGGCGCGGTCATAGAATCGACGGTCCTGGCGCTTCTTCACTCCGTGTGTCAGCATTGCCTGTTGCACAGGACGCGCCCCCTCGGCAAAGCCGCGCATCTTGCGAATCGCCGGGCGCGCGAGCATCTCAAAGCCCACGTAAGCCGCAGCGGGATTACCCGAAAGCCCCAGGTACGGTTTGCCGCCGAGCAGTCCAAACGTGATGGCCTTGCCGGGACGCATCGAGATGCGATCGAACAGGACCTCGCCCTCGCGCTGGACCAGTGCCGTCACGTAGTCGTAGTCGCCCGCCGAGGCACCACCGCTCGTAATGACAAAATCGCACTCGCGCACCGCGCGGTGTACGAGCTCGGATATCGCCTGCTCGTCGTCGGGCGCAATGCCATAGAAGACAGGCTCGGCACCGGCATCGAGTGCCTCGGCCATCAGCGCCGAGGAGTTGGAATCGCGAATCTGGCCACGCGCCGGAAGCTCACTTGGAGCAACCAGCTCTGTGCCCAGCGAGATGATGCCCACGTGCGGTGCGGCGTGTACCTTCACGCTCGCGTACCCGGCGCTTGCCAGCAGGCCCGCACCAGCCGGCGCCACAACCTCACCGGCACGCATCACGACGTCGCCGGCATGGGCTTCTTCGGCAGCAGAGCGAACGTTCTCCCCCACCTTAGCCGGCACCGAGAAGCGGACATGCGAGCCCTCGTTGCCATCGCCGTCGAGCACGTCGACGATCTCGTACTTCACCACGGCATCGGCGCCCTCTGGCACCGGCGCGCCCGTCATGATGCGGACCGTCTCGCCCGCGCCAATCGTGCCCTCAAACACATGACCCGCTGCCTCGTGCCCGACAACGGAAATCGTCACCGGCGTATCGGTTGACGCCGCGACAAGGTCGGCTGCGCGTACGGCATACCCGTCCATGGCGCTGTTGGCAAATGGCGAGATGTCGATATCGGCCACGGCTTCCTCGGCCAAGGGAAGGCCGGCCGCCTCCCATACGGGAATCTCGACAACCCCGGTCGGACTCACATGTGACAAGACAATTGCCTGCGCGTCCTCCAACGGAATGAGCTTCTCTGCCATATGCACCTCTTACAGATCGCGGCGCGTAACAAGGGCGCCGATTCTTTATGTTTTATTCAGTATAATCCCCCGCCGCTCAACCGTGAGACGGCCTGCACTCGCGAATACACCTGTCGGTTACGGGGCACGAAACAGAACCGAAACCAACCCACCGGCTTGACGCGTTTGTCACGCTCTATAATGCTTGCGTTGCAACCAAAAACAGAGGACGCTATGGCTTTTACCGACACACCAGACAACGCAAGCGAAGAACAGGACAACTCCCTGCCGCTCGATCAGGGCGGCTTCTTCTCCCTGAATGACGTCATCATGGCCGGCAGGCATCAGCTCACCCGCTCTGAGCATCTCTTGGCCGCCGACACGCGCCGTAACGCCCGCAATCTGCTCGCGAGCGCCAAGCTGCTCGCGCTCGTCGTGATCGTCTCGTTCGCCATGGGCGTTGCCGCTTGGGCATTTTTGGCCTCGCTGAACATCGCGACCGATTATCGCGAGCACCATGCGTGGATCTACGCCCTGCTTCCCGTCGTGGGCGTGGCCACCGCATGGGTGTATAAGAACCACGGCCTTGCCGCCAAACGCGGCAACAACCTGGTCATCGACTCTGCCCTGGGCACCCGTCTCATCCATGCCCGCATGGCCGTCCTCACCTTTGTCTGCTCCACGCTTACGCACCTGACAGGCGGCTCGGCCGGACGCGAGGGCGCTGCGGTGCAGATCGGCGGCACCATCGCCAGCAACATCTCGAACCTGGCGCATCTCAAAAAGCACGACCATCACGACCTCATGCTCGCCGGCATCTCGTCTGCCTTTGGCGCCGTGTTCGGCTCGCCCCTCGCCGGTGCCTTCTTTGGCATGGAAATGTGCTTTATCGGCAAGATCGACTACACCGCCGGCATCTACTGCCTCGTCGCCTCGTTTACCGGCTATTTTACGTCGCTTGCCCTGGGCACCGAGTATGAGGCGAACGTCATCGCCAGTGTCCCCGATATGACACCCCGAACGGTCGCCATCGTCGTCATCAGCGCCATCGTGTTCGGTCTAACCGCACGCCTCTTCGCCTGGTCGGTTCGAACTGTCAAGAGCCTCTACGGCCGCTTTATTACCAACTATCTTGTTCGCGCCCTCGTGGGCGCACTCGTGGTACTCGCAGCTTACGCGGTGCTCGATGCCTGGAAGTACGCCGGCCTTGCCACCTGGCTCTCGGGCGCCGGTTTCGCCGGCAATACGACCCTCGCCGACGCAGCCATCAAGTTGGTCGTGACGGCGCTCACCCTGGGCGCCGGCTTCCAGGGCGGCGAGGTCACGCCCCTGTTTGGCATTGGAGCGGCACTCGGCGGCTGGATCGGCTGCCTCGCCGGCATCGACCCCAGCTTTCTGGCGGCCCTCGGCATGCTCGGCGTGTTCTGCGCCGGCCTTAACGTGCCCATCACCACCTGCATGATGGCCATCGACCTGTTCCACGGCACAGCGGCCGGGTTCTTTGTCATCGTTGCGTTTATCAGTTATCTTGCCGGCGGCCACCGCGGCGTTTATCCCGCGCAGCGCATTATCTCGCCCAAGCGCCGTTCGCTCATTGTGGACGAGGGCGGCACGGTGGCAGAGGCTATCGAGCGTCACAACGACCTGATAGAGTAGATGCAGTAAACGCCGCACGGTCACAATCGGGGCAACATAACCCGAACGCGACCGCATCGTCACGCCATACGCCGGGAGTCGCCCCATGCACGCAACTGATTTTGGTCGCACGCTCATCATCGCCAACCCCGCCGCCCAGTCGGGCGCGGCACGCGAAGTGGCTGAGCGCCTGCAACGCTTTTTGGACATGACTGAACGCGCATCCCAGTTTGACCTGGTACTGACCGAGCGCATGGGACATGCCAAGAAGCTGGCCGCGCAGGCTCAGGGCTATCGCACCGTTATCGCCCTTGGCGGCGACGGCGTGATTCACGAGGTCGTCAACGGCTTGATGACGCAAGAAGAGGCAGCCCGACCGGCGCTTGCCGCCCTGCCCGTGGGCTCCGGCAACGATTTTGCCCAGACGCTCGGCATCGATGATTTTTCCGGTAAAGATTTTGGCGCCCTGCTCACCTGCGAGCTGCAGCGTCAGGACATCGGGCGCATTCGCTCGTGGAACCCTGCAAGCGGCAGCGGCGAGGCGGCCGTCGAGTATTACGACCAGACGCTCTCCGTCGGCATTGACGCCGCCATCGGCCTGGGCACCACCGAGCTGCGCAAGAAGACGGGACTTACCGGCGCTCCGCTCTATACCCTTTCGGGCCTGGAGCAGTTTGGCCTGCGCTATCGCAACTACCCCATGACGGTTAGCTTTGACGGCGCGCCCGCCGAGCGCGTAAGGGCGATCATCATGGCAATTCAGCTGGGCCCCACCTATGGCTCGGGCTATCGCATCTGTCCCGATGCCGATCCCTGCGACGGCGTACTCGACGTCTGCTACGCCTACGGCCCCGTCCCACGCGCGGTTGCCCTGCCCATGTTCCTTTCGGCCAAAGACGGCCACCACACCAAGCTGCCACCGGTTCGCATGCGCCGCTGTCGCCATGTCGAGCTTACCTTTGAGGAGCCCGACTACCCCATCCAGGCCGACGGCGAGCCCATCGTCGCCTCGCGCATCGAGGTCGACATCCTCGCCGGCGCCCTCCAGGTCTGGCGCCCCACTCGCTAGCCACCCCTAAGTTGCGGTGAAATAGGGACTGTTTATGCAGCTAGAGCCGCAAAACAGTCCCTATTTCACCGCAACTTATGGGGAGGCTATTCGTCGCTGCCCGGCTTGCGACGGTTGGCCTTTTTAATGGCGTTGAAGTGCTTGTCATTGAGCCTGCGCTGACGCGATCGTTGTGGCACTTTGGTCTTTACGCGTCGGCGTGGTGGACGCCCGCGACGCTCAAGCTCAGCGCGCAGCTTACGCAGGCAGCTACTACGGTTTTGGAACTGGCTGCGGCTCTCGCGCGCCGTCACGGTAATTCCCGAAGGGATATGTTTCATACGCACCGCCGAGTCCGTCGTATTCACGCCCTGCCCGCCCGGACCCGTCGCGCGAAACACCTGCACCTCGCAATCGCGCGCCAACTCCTCGGCCGACATCTCGGCATAGCGCGCATACTCGCGCCATCCCATCTTGTTCTCATCCATATCAATACCTCCCCTCATACAAAAATGCGACAAAGGGACGGTCCCTTTGTCACATCACATACCAATCGCTTGTGTTGCGCGCTTAGGCGAAGGTGATCTCGCCGGTCTCGCAGTCCATATCGGCGATACGGGCCAGGCTCTCGACGCGGAAGCCGCGCTCGCGGAGCTTATCGCCGCCGCCCTGGAAGCCCTTCTCCACGGCAATGCCAATACCGGACACCTCGGCACCCGCAGCCTCGCAGATCTTGATGAGACCCTCAAGAGCGCAGCCGTTGGCCAAGAAGTCGTCGATGATCAGGACCTTGTCGCCCTCGGACAGGAAACGCTTGCCAACGATGACCGGATACTCCTTTTGCTTGGTGAAGGAGTAGATGGTCGTGGCATACTGCTCGCCGTCGAGGTTGATGGACTGCGCTTTCTTGGCAAACACCACCGGCACGCCGCCAAAATGCTGAGCTGCGATGCAGGCCATGCCAATGCCCGAAGCCTCGATCGTCAGGATCTTGTTGATCTCGACGCCCTCGAACAGACGGGCCCACTCGGCGCCCATGTGGTCGAACAGCTCAACGTCACACTGGTGGTTGAGGAAGGCATCAACCTTAAGGACGTTACCGGCCTTTACGATGCCGTCATGGCGAATACGATCCTCAAGCTCCTGCATGGCGCAACCCTTTCTCGCGGCAATGATTCCGCGCGATGAACAAACGTTGCACGATAGTCTACCACGGACCGACCCCCGCCCGCCCCACAAGCCCTATCGCACCATAAAGCCGCAAGACCAGTCAATTTGGGACGGAGCTCTTTTAGCTACTCCCCGAGAGGCGATAGCTGCCTTTGCTAACGGATATGCCTGTTACCCCTTTAATGTCATTTCAAAACTATGCCGGTTTACTACGATGAATCGCGAACTCTCGACCACGCCCGAATTCTAGAAAACAAAACCGCAGGTATACGACTTGGCATTTTTCCAAAAAAGAACTCGTGGTGGCCATATGGCGAATCATCGCCGTAAACCGGCATAGTTTTGAGAGGACTGCCTCCCGCAGGCTCACCCAGAGGGCTTCGCAGGGCCAAAATGCCCCGCTTTCCTTCGTCTACCACGGATCAGCGGAGGGCGTCCGCCACGAAAACGGCCCATCTACTACGTTTGACCGCGCACCCCTGTCCATACCCCTGATTTCCAAAAATCAGTAAGTCATCTACCTGCACTTTTGTATTTACCAATTGCGCTATGGTTGGGGCGGCGCGGTCAAACGTAGTAGATGGGCGTGTTTCGTGGCGGACGCCCTCCAGAAACGCTAATGACGGACGCGCGTCCTCGCCAAACGAACCATTGTGAGGACAAAGCCCACGGCAGCAACCGCCATCAGCACATAAAACACCGAACGGAAACCAAACAGGAAAACATCCGGACGGCCTGCAACAAAACTGGTCACGGCCTCGCCCATCGCCGCGCTCATCTGCCCATACAGGATGTGCGACGCCGCCGTAATGCCCAGCGCCATCCCCGCATAGCGAGCCAAGCTGCCCAAGCTGCCTGCAAAGCCAAGCGCCTCGCGCGGAGCCGAGCCCATATACAGGGAGTTGTTGGGGCTTTGGAAAATCGACGTACCGCATGACATAAATGCGACGCAGCACACAATCATCGGAATGGAGGAGCGCTCGTCAAGCGTGCTCACCGCAAAGAGGCCGCACACGTACACGCCCAGGCCGACCGCCGTGGGCACCTCACAGCCAACGCGGTCGGACACCGAACCCGAAAGCGGGCCCACAAAGGCATTCACGACCGGCAGCGCCAATAAGAGCAATCCGGAAATGTCGGAACCAAAGCCGTGGGCGTCCTGAAAATAGAACGGCAGGATAAACTCGGATGCGCCAATACCAACGAACACGATAAGCATACAGGCAAGGTTGATGGTGAAGGCCGAATTTGCAAAGCAGCGACGAGCGGCCTCGATCATGGACATGGGACGCTCGCCGGCCTCCGGCTTAACATGCGGCAGCGTGTAGAGCCCCACGATAAACGAGATGACGCCAATGGGCAGGTTGATGAGGAAGATGCTCTCCCAGGGAAAGCTTGCCACCAGCATGCCGCCGAGCACGGGGCCGCACATCATGCCGAGGGCCACGAAGGTCGCGAGAATACCCATGGCACGACCGCGCTCGCGCGCCGGAAACGACTCGGTGATGATACCCATGTTGTTGGCCATGGCCGCCGCGCAACCGACGCCCTGAACAATGCGTGCCAGGATAAGAACCTCGAGCGAGGCCGAAAGGCCGCACAGCAGCGAGCCGACCGTAAAGACGATGACGCCCAGCTGGAAAACATTCACCTTTCCGCGCACGTCGCCCAGACGGCCAAACGGCAACATAGCCACGCATGTCGCAAGCAGATACACCGAGCTCACCAGCTGAATGCGATCGAGGCCCACGCCCAGCTCCTTTTGCATCACGGGCAGCGCCACGGTCACGACGGTCGAATCCAGACACGCCATAAACGTCATGATGAGCACGGTAAACAGAAGCGCCCATTTGTTC
>ERZ1034928.854-NODE-854-length-12476-cov-14.897271_pt1 | contig 12476 bp, 14 predicted proteins | sample MGYA00520627_ERZ1034928 | MGnify/ENA primary metagenome ERZ1034928 (study PRJEB33766, sample SAMN09781755) | gut metagenome | biome: gut microbiome | host: Homo sapiens | place: Madagascar | study: EMG produced TPA metagenomics assembly of the PRJNA485056 data... | reverse complement strand
ATTTATTATTTTCTAAATATATATTTGCCTTATTTCTTAAATCAACGATTAATGCATTTGTATAATCTTCATCCGATAAATAATCTTCTCTCTCTAAACTTTGCTCAAAAGAAATTACTTTTGAAAATGGAATATCATACAGTTCTTCATTTGTCTCAATATATTTTTCAGGCAATAATAAGCCATCTTTACCTACTGGGAATATTTTTGTAACAACATCATCCCAATTTTCATTAACTTTTAATTCTTTTAAATTCTTTGAATATTTAATTTGAACGCCTCTATCAACGCCTATCTCATCAAAAATTGAAATATTAAAGTTATTTCTAACTAAATGACCACCCCAACGCTCTATAACTGTGTTAATCGCTTCTTCTAGCGACTTTCTGACGCATCTATATGTTGATAATGTATTAATATTTGAGGTTGTAGTAAATGGGCTTAATTTGTCAGTATTACTATTTAAATGTTCTAACGCATAATTACAATTTTTATCAACAATGTAATTATCAAGAATAATATAATTACTTGCATCAAAATACACATGTTTGGCTTTAACATATATATAATTGTTTTTAATCTCTGGATTAATAATTCTAAATAATTGTTTTCCTTCTGGAAATGGCGTAGGACATTTAATAATCATATTTGCTTGATAATAATCTATGTTATCTATTGTATCTTCAAGTTCAATATAATAATCACCATTATCTTCTTTAAAAATATCACATTTTCTTGGATGAAGAACTTTTAAACCATTATGGTTAAATATTTTTTCATTTGATTCATAGACACTTATCATTATAACCACCTACTATTTGGCTCTATCACAATAGAAGTAACAGTTCCAGTTAATATAATAGTATTATTTCCACTTGTTAATTTTGGAAAATCACCAATCATTTTATTATTTTTTAAAATGCCATCAATTCCATATGCTTCTTCAAGTGTTGAATCAATTACAATAGTTTCAGTTTCAGTACCAAGCTCTAAACTAAATATAGTTGTATTATTTAATTTAAAATCTATATTTCCACTTCCTACTATCGTAATTTTTGGTAGTGAATCAATATAGCCTGCATTTGTAACAGTTAATTCATTTGTTCCAATAAATTTCTCTTCATTTAACTTAAATTTATAAGGTTGCACATAAAATTTAACTTTTGCAGTTTTAAAATTAATTAATCTATTAAAGTCTATACCATCTATTATTTGAGCATTATAATATTTATCTGGCTCATTAGATAATACTAATTTTCCAGCACCAGTAAAAAAATTAATTATTTCATTAACATCATAATTCTTAGTTAATGCAACTGACAAATTTTTTGTATAACTTTCATATCCTAAATGCTCAACAATATCGCCATCTCTTCCTTCAATTTCTATAATATTTCTTCTAACTTTTGGAACGCTGATGGGTGGTAATTCACATATTAATAATCCAGGAATTTCACTACTATTTTTATTTTTCCAAATTATTGAGTTCATGCATACACCACCTTTTCTACTTTGTCTATTACAAGTTCTCCAAATTTTTCATCATTTACTTTAAAAGCCATTCCAGATAATGCTTCTTTAAATGCTCTTACATAGCCATCATAATTGCTATTTTGTGAAGAAGAATTTGAAGAATAATTAGTGTTAATATTTGTATCAAATTCAGTTGGAATTGAATCAGCCATATCTTGTGATATATTTTTCATAGTGTCGCTAAAACCTTCACCTATTCCAAGTGCCATATTAGTTCCTATTTCATCTTTGAATAGTTTAGATGGTGAATTAATACCAAATAATTTTTTAATAAATTTAGTTACATCGCCTACCCAACCTTTAATTTTCTTTTTTAGCCAGTCAATACTGCCAGAAATACCATTCCAGATTCCACTCACTAAATTTTTACCGACACTGGTCATATCTTTTAAATGTTGGATAAAAGCATTAACTATTGATTTAATAATTTTAGGTATTCTTGTTACTATTTCAACAGTATATTTAACCATTCCAGTTGCTATTGATACCATTAGTCTTAACGTACAACTTAATAATTGTGGCGTTAATTCTATTAATTTAGCAACTACCTTTACAATAATTTCAGGTAATCTTGAAATCAATTCTGGTAAAGCATTAAATATTCCATCTGTTAAAGCGACAAGTAATTGAATACCGCATTCAATAAGTTCATCTATATTATCTAATAATGTATTCACTAGATCCATAATGCATTGAACAGCAACTGGCATTAATTCTGGTAATGCTGATGCAATACCTTTAATTAATTCCATTAATAAAGTGATACCAGCCTGCAATATCGTAGGCAAATTTCCTAATATAAAACTAGATAAATTTGTAATTAGTTGTACCGCTAATGGTATTAATTGTGGAAGCATTGCAGTGAATCCATCCATAATTGTTTGTAGTAAAGACATTCCTGTTTCTAATAATTGTGGCATATATTCAACTAATCTTTCTGCAAGTGACATTACTAATTCAACTATTCCATTTATAATAACATCCACCTTTGGCATAATATTATCACCAACAGTTACTACACTCTCTACAAATTCACTAATTAATCCTTTTAAATCAGCATCTTCGTTTGCAATTCCAGTAATTAAATTCGTCCAGGAAGATTTCATTGAACTTAATGAACCTTGAATTGTTTTAGCTGCTTCTTTTGAAGTTGTACCAGTAATTTTCATTTCATTTTGAATTACATGTATGGCATCATAAACATCACTTAAATTAGAGAGATCATATTTAGTACCACTTATTTTAGTTGCATCACTTAATAATCTTTCCATTTCAGTTTTTGTGCCACCATAACCTAGTTTTAAATTATCAAGCATCGTATAATTTTGTTTCGCGAAACCTTGATAAGCATTTTGAATGCTTGCTATGTCAGTACCCATCTTATTTGCATTATCTGCCATATCTATAATAGCCTGATTTGCTTTTTCTGATGCTTTTACAGTATCACCATCTAAACTTTGTAATAAACTTGCACTAAATGATGTGACTGTTTCCATATACTCGTTTGCTGATAATCCAGCTGTTTTATATGCTTTATTAGCATTATCTAATGTCATTTTTTGTGATTTTTCTAATTCTGCATATTTTTCTTTTACGTCGTCAACTGATTTATTTACACTCTTTGCGTATTCTTCAATAGTCATTTCATTTGTACCAAGCAACGTTGAAACACCACCAATAAGTTGTTCATAATCACTATAACTTCCTAATGCTTCTTTGGCTGTATTAACAAACGCACTGCCTAATGATTTTACGACGCTGCCTAGTCCTTTAATTCCACCTATTATTGCATCCCCTAAAATGTTTGCTTTTAAAATGTCACCAAAACTTAATGCACCATCACTAGCATCATCAAATCCTTTTTTCATCTCTTTTAACTCTTTCGTAGATTTACCAGTTGCATTTTCCATCTGAATAAGTTGTGTTTCGGCATTGTTTAATTGAGATTTAAAAATTTTTACTTTTTCATTATTACTACCATATTCTTGTTCAGCCTTATTAAGTGCTTCTCTTAATTCATTAACTTTTATTCTTTGATCCTGAACAGATTTATTCATATTATCATAAGATGTTTTAGTTTCTTTTACACTCTTGTCTCCTGTTGAAAATTGTACAGTAGTTAATTTTAATTCGGTAGACATTAATTTCAAATCCGATGTAATACTTTTTAATGCTTTTCTATAATCGCTCTCACCAGTTAACTTAATAGTTCCACCAAATGATCCTGCCATAAGTTATCCCTCCTTTCTAATCCTTAATAAATTCACCGTCATGCATAAACATATCTTCAAGTTCTCTATAACTTTTACCAGAAAGTTTAAAGTCATAATTATTTTTATAATGTTTATATAGTTTTAATAGTTTTTTTAAAGTCATTCTTCCAACTTCTTTTTCACTAAAACCTAATAAGCAATGTCCAATAAATAAAAGCCACGAGAAATCAATTACATTATCATCTTCCTCGTGGATTACTCGTTTTTTTCATCTTCATCTTCATCTTCTACTTTTGTTGAATTTATAGATACTTCTTTAATTTTTTCTATCACTTCTTTTAAGCCAATTCTGCTTAACAATCTACCTAATTGTTTTGAATTTAATAATTCTCTTTTATTTTCACTTTTTTCATTTTCAATTTCAATGCCTTCATTTACCATAACCAGCATTCCTGCTTTTAAATCTTTGATTTTTGGTTCTGACTCAGCTGAATCTTTATTTTCCACAATACTGCCCCATCTTGAAATTGAACCATATTCATTTTGAATTTCTTCCATAACATTTACATTAAATGCTAATGGATATTTTTCGTTTTCAGTTTCTAAATATATAATTTTTTCTTTCATATTTTTCCTTTCTATAAAAAAAGGGGTGAAAAATTATTTTTCCACCTTACCCTCCTTTTTGACAATTTCTACATATTCTTTAATTTCTTTAAATCGTTCTTCTGACACTTCAATAATTTTATTTAATTTATATCTTTCTTTTGTATTTTTATCTACAAAAATACTTTTAATTCTAACTTGCATATACACCTACGCAGCTGGAGTTAACAAAGTATCTAAATAAGTTTCAGCATCAGAATAACTATCAAAAGTCTTATGTTTTTCCCAGGTTCCCTCAGGTATTCCATTAAATTCTTTATCTAATGGATATACTGTTCCCTCAATAGTTGAAACTGTAAATTCTACACTTTCTCCTCTTGCTTTAGCATCATGAGTAATTTTGGAAAATTTAACTCTTGGGAAAAATTCAACTTTATATTTTCTTTGATTATTTACTAATTTTGGAATTATATGTCCATATCCAACTTCTGGAGCAGTATCTTTAACATTCATAGAGACTTCACCATTATTTGAAGTTTCAGTAGAAATATCATTTCCTAAAAGATCAGCATCAATTTTGTCATTGTCATCAACAACCGTAATAGTTAATGAACCTTTTTTAAAAGTAGTATCACTTTCAGCTAAGGAATCATTACCATACAATTCAGCATTATTATATTCTGGTGCAAATTTTTCTTCTTGAACCTTTTCAAATTCTGGTACTTTGCTATCTTCTAATGTTGCATACTTCCCAGCAGTAGTATTATGCTTATTATATTTTGCTTTTTTAAAACCAATTCTTGCCATATTAAATTATCCTTTCTTTTTCAAATGTACTGGTTCTATGATAAAATTTTGTATCTTCTTCATACATTTCCTCACTATCACCAGTCCATATCCAATTATTTTGAATCATTATTTCTTTAATACGATTAGAGATATTTAAATAATTTTCAACGCTATACACATCTATATCAACCTGCGATACACTACATAAGCATTCATCGTTACCAATTAATCCAGGTTCCTCTGGTAGCATCGTCCATACGACATATTTTTTTGAACTGCCACTGTATCTCAAATGTTCAATAGGAATAATTTCATTATCAACTTCTAAAGGATTTAATATTATATTTAATTCTTCTTCCATAATTTAACCTTCCTTTATATATTTATTTTGAACTTTTAACATTTCTTGCTCTATTTGTGATTTTTTAAAAGACCTTCTTAAAAAAGGTCTTTTTGCTTCACCTCTACTAGTTCCATATTCTCTTGCCATAGCAATTAAAGGGATTGGGGTTCCTTTTGGAAATTTGTTACTAGTTTTGCTATTAGGGATATATCCATAAAATCCAACATAGACATTTATTGCATCATCACTAGGAGTTTTATAAACTTTTGTAATTTTTAATCCCCTCTCTAATGATTTTGTACTTTTAAATGCGCTTTTTATATTTGATTTCACATTTTTATAAACAACTTCTGCTCCTGCTTTTGCCATTTGCCCAAATATATCTTCACAATTTGTTTCAAGTTCATTAAGCATATTTATTAAATCATTTGGTACTTCTGCATCAAAATTAGCCATTACTTCTCTACAACTTTCGCTTGAATTTCTAATTCAATGTTTGCTTCATTTACATTATTTAAATATTCAATCGTATATTCTTTATTATTAAATTCAATTATCATAGTTCTATCTATTGCTATATTATTTGGATACCTAATCGTGAAATTGGTATATGCTTTTTCAAAATCACTACCATTTTTTATTAGAGTGTAACCTTTTGTAGTCTTAACTTCCGCATATGTTGTTAGTACTTTTTCTTTATTTTTAAGTACTTTAAATCCTTCATTATCTTTGCCATAAATATAATTAAATATAATTATTTTTTTATTGTATTTACCTGCATTAATCATTTTTCACCAACAAATTACAGCTATGCAAAGATAAAATGCTTTCAACGACTCTATTTATATTATTCTTATCTACATAAAGGCTTCTATTATCATACAAGTCTTGACATAAAATAAAAATAACAGCTACAATATCATTATATTTATCTAATTCTTCATCAGTTAATCCTGTATAATTTCTAACGTAACTGATAGAACTGTTAATAATTGTATTTAAATAGTTCTCTTCGGTTTTATCAATATCAGTTAATCTCAAATAAGACTTTAAATCTTCAATTTTAATTTCACTTACTTTTGTAATCAATTTAATCTCCTTGGAAGTTTACCCGAACAACAAAGGTTTTAATTACTTTCAGTGTTTAAAATAGATTTATCATCTGAATTATCATTAACTTGCTCATTTTCAAGATTTTCTTTAGAAGATTCATTTTCTAATTCATTATCTTCATTAGATATTTTTTCAAAAGAATTGATTTTTTCAACCAACTCTTCATTTTCAGCTTTTAATTTAGTATTTTCTTCATTTAATAAAGAGATAGTAGTGTTTAATTTAGCTATCTCTTTATCTTTTTCTTTATTAGTTTCTTTGTTTACTACTTTTGAAATGATTTTTGCGTCAATTAATGATTTAGCAAATTCTTCATTTTGAATAGTAACATATCCATTTTTTGTACCAACAGTATCATTGGATACAAAGCTCTGTAAAACTAAATATTTCACTAATTATTACCTGATGTTGCTGCTTTAATATCTAATGCTGATAATTTTTGAACATTTTCAACATTTGCATCTGCTTGTAGCCAAGCCACAATTCCAGTAGCATGTTGTGTTGCATAAAGTTCTCTTAGAATTTGAATTTCTAAATCTTTTGTTCTTTTTAATGCGATACCTGAAAAATTACCGAAGATTATTGGTCTATTGCCTGCTGCAATACCTGGCATTGCATCAGATACATAAACTGGATATCCAAGAACCTTACCATCAAATTCACCTGTTGGATCTGGTAAGAACATAGGTTTACCATCTGAATCTTTTATTAATTCTACTGCTGTTGCAGTATCTTGATTCATTACCCAACAAGATCCCTTTCTATAAGCTTGAATAACTTTATTTTTTGTTTTAACTAAATCATCATAAGTAATTGCTGCTGTTGCAACTTCATAAATTTTAGTTATACTTTTACAACCTGTAATTTTTCCAGTTGTACCAACTAATATTTCTTTTTCTAAGAACATTCTAATATAGTCAGCCATAATATTAATTACAATATTTGCTAAATCTATATCAGTATTATTAATTAATGAATTGCCCAATTTAGCTAATGCACCAATTAAATAATCTTCAAGATCAACACTAGAAAATTTACCAGCTTTTTCAGTTAAGGAAGTAAAATCTTCTGCGTATGATACAGTAATATCATTACCAGAATCATCTTTACCATATACTGGAATACTGATTTTTCCTTTGCAATTATATTGAGTAACTTTTTGAAGAATTGGAGATACATTATAAGCAGTAAAAATGATTTTGTTTGCGATAGTTGATGGAACTATTGCACCATTTGCACCTTTCTTAAATTGTACTTCTCCTGCTCTTTCTTCAAGTACTTCATTTCTAATATATTTACCAAAATTTTCTAATTCTCTTTTTTCAAGTTCTTTTTCTTCAAGAGCTCTTTCTTCTGAAGTTTTTGATTCAGAATTAGTATTTTTTCCTGCATCTTCTTTTGTTAATTTTCTACAAGCGTTAATCTTTTCCATAGTACTATTAATGGATTTAATATCTGCTTCTAAATTATTAAATAATTTATCTTCTTCTTCTGTAAACGCTCTTGCTTCTACTTGAACTTTTGCAACTAAATCAGCCATTTCTTGCTTCTTTGATGCTAACTTTTCATTTAATTCTTTTAAATTCATTTCTTTCCTCCTTATAAATTTTCAATTCTACTCAAATAATTTGAGTAATCTATTTTTCCAACTTCCTCTTTAGGATGTTGCTCGGGTCCATTATCATTTCTTACTTCTTTATAACCGCCACGAATAACTTTCACTTGATTATCTGTATTGAAAGTTACTTCGCTATTGGTTATTGAGTAAGGCGTTTTATATAGAACTCCACCTTCTTGTGTAGTTCCATAAACAAAATGCTCATCATAATCTTCTAACCAGCCATTTTGATAAATTTTTCTATACTCTCCACACAAAAGTTCTCTTTTTTGAGAAGACGTTAATTCTTCAATATTTGCTGGTTCTTCAAGTTCTTCATTTCTATATTCAATTTCTTTTATAGAACTACCTGATGAATCTCGCATTTCAATTGATGTTCCTACGTATGCTGGAATTTTTCTATCATCAATGATTGAAACTTCAAATAAATCAATATCTCGCACGGTTCTCTCTATTAATCCATTTTCATTTTCTTTTTCTTCCTCTTTATTACAAATAAATCCAAAAGACCAACCTCTTAATTTTTCCTTTTTGGCTTTCTCAATTACTTTTTCATTTGTAATTTCAAGAGTGGCTCTAAGTCCGATATTGTCTTCACAAAGTCTTGCTGTTCCATCTTTTGTATTTGCAAGTTCTTCGCCAAAATTGTGATTTAAGAGAACTTTAATATCATCATTTTTTTCAAGAGCTCTTTGAAAGACATTAGGCATTATTCTTTCTATAAATTTTCTTCCATCTTTTCTTAAAAGTGGCTTTGAAAATCTTTCAACAGCATTAACATATCCATCAAGAATTACCTTATTTTCTCTAACTTCTATTTTCATTTGTATCACCTCCTAATTTTTTCTTTTGCACATCTAAAACTTCCCCTGTGTTTGGGGTATAGAATGTTTTAGATTTAGTATCATAAAGAACATTTCCCAGATTTAACTTGATTACATCAAATCCATCTATCGCATCATAATCCTCTTCGGAACGAATTTCATTTGTACCAAGCCATCCAGTATCTGATGCAATCTTGTATGCTTCATACCTTTCCTTCAATGAACCACGAGTAATTTTCTTTGTATCAAATGCAAAATAAAAAACTTCTTTTTCGCTTTCCAGCAAGAAGTTTCTATTTAAAGCACTCTCAATAGCACTAATAATTGGCATTACAGCATCTTTTATCGTTTCATCATACTTTGAAGAAATATGAAAAACATCATTTATATCTTCTTTAAGAGATTTTTTTCTCTCATTCATTTGAAGTTCAACTGTTGAACTTGCTCCTTCTTTAAATTCAATACCATCATTTAGAATAACTACATTTTCTTCTATTCCTTCTTTTCCATAATAACTATCCCAGGCTCTTTTTAATTTTTTCATTTCTTCATCACCTATTCTTCTTTTTGATGATAAAAAGCCTTTTTTTCCACCGCCTTTTTTAACAAGACCCAACTCATACATTATTGTAGTAAAAGATGTCTCTAATGACTTTGAGATTTCATTAACAATACTTTTACCAGTTGCACCATCAGTTGTATTTCTTAATATTGTTAAAAAATTGTATGTTTCATACTCGTGACCATTTATTTCATATTTTATGTCTCTAAAAATTGGATCATAATTTTTTAAAACTTGGATATTATCTGGTTCAACATATCTTATTGATTTAAATTCATTAAGATTTTTTTCAATAAAAACATATGCCCCTTTTTCCATTAAATAATCTCTTGCAATTGCCTTTTTTAATTGAAATGTATCTAATGTATCTTTTGTATCCTGATTCAACAATTTAGTTCTAGGATCATTAAGAACTTCAACAACTTTATATTTGTTATCGCCATCTTTTTCTTTTCTATAAAGTTTAACTGGAAGCATTGCAACGAGATTTGAAATTCTATCTACTGCACTTGATACTGCTGGTATTGATAATGCTTTATTTTTATTTATTGTTTCAGATTTTAACAATGTTTGAAGCAAAACATCAGCAGTAGATGTAGTTTCTTGAACATTGCTTGTTTGTTCTTCTTTTGAATCATCTCTTTTTTGAAATAAACTACTGAATAATCCCATTTCGCACCTCCAAGCAAACAAAAAAACAAACATCTCTGTTTGCTTTTGCTTTTCTTACAAATACATTATAACACTATATGAGTGTGAAAAGTGTGAAAGTTAACCAACCTGAACAAAAAAATCGCCATTTTCTAAATATGACTCTTGTTGCAATAAATAAATAGCGTCTAGTAAAGCAAACACCATATCTACTTTTCCATTGGATTTCTTCTTGTGAATGTAACGATTCATATTTGTATCATATACACATTTTGCATTTTGAAAGTTAATTTCAAGCAATTTATTAGATTCATATTTAAATTTCCTATCCATTATTTTTTCGTACAGCAATTTAGTTGGTGCATGAAGTGTGTCAGAATGTTGTCTAACCATCACAACATTATATTTTGTATCCCACTTTTGTGCTGATGACATAGCATTAAATCTATCACTTCCAATTCCCATAATTGTTACATTGTATTTTTCTTCTATTGCAAATACATAGTTCTCTATTACACTATAATCAACAACTTTATCACCGCAAGCAATACATTTTAATGCATTAATAAACTCATAATAATTTATTCTTTCTGTTTGATTTTTTTCTTCAATTCTTCCTTCTGGAATAAAATCTATTGCTTCTGCTAATATTGTTCCATCATCATCAGCAACCATTCCAACTGCACAATTATCATTTGACATAGCAAGATCAACTCCAAGATAAACTTCTCTACCAGTCCAATCTATTTTATCCACTCTACACTTTTGAACTTCATTAACATCAATATAGCTTTCAGTTCCTGCACCTTGATAAATAATATTACAATGTTTTGTCAAGAAATTTTCTCTTTTACTTTCCATTTCAATGGCTTTTGTTCTCTTATCTAGTAATGATTTATAAACCGCTTCAATTTCAATTGCAAGTGGATTTGACTGTAAAATAATATTATCGTCATTTGTCCAGTTTTTAGTTTCATTCGGTTCAAACAATAGTGCAAATACTGACTCATCTGGAATAGGAAGAGTATTATCCAGTACCTTTTTTGCATGATTTACTTCTGTTTCCATTGGATTATCAAAAGTTGGGTATTTCGTTGAAATAATAAAGCCTAATTTATTATATAAAAGTAATTGCCCTGATCTCATTGCTTCAATAGCATAATCAGTTGGTAATGCTCCTACTTCGTCAGCGACAAAAACATTTGGCTCTTTACCATCCATTCTATCTTTTGAATAATTCAATGGAGTATAAATTGTATCAGTAAACAAATGCTTGATACAGTCTCTTAATATTCTAAATTCGCCTTCTTCAAATATATCAGCGTTAGTTTTTATTAATGGTTCAAGTGCCTTTTTAATTTCTTTCGCTAATGCACCATCAGGAGCTACTGAATAAAATTGTGAATATTTTGGTTCTAAATAAAATAACAATAATATTAATAATGCCACTATAAATGTTTTACCATTTTTACGACAAATTTCTAAAATAACAGTTTCATATCTTCGCTTCTTCACATCTGAACGATAAACTGTACACAAACTTGCAACTATTAATAACCACTGATAACCAGCAAGAGAATTATATATACTTTTGCCAACTTTAAGACCTTTTGCCATTTTCAAGACTTTTAAGATTTTATCAATTTTACTGATTCTTTTTTCATTAATTATATATTTATCACTTTTGCCATCAGCAATATCCACAAATATTTGACATTGCTTTTTTACATATTTGGGTGGTATAAACTTTTTTTCTCCATTTAATTCAAAGTATAATTTTGGTGGAATTATCTCATTATTAACAATTTTTAAAGCATAAATATAACTAGGATGTCCCTGGATCATAAATATCAATCTTCTTCATTCAATGAATCAAATAGAGATTTCTTCTTTTCAGTTGGAGCGGAAATTGATAACTTCGCTCTGGACTGCGGTGATAAAGATAATTCATTGCAACATCTAAAAAAATCTTTTGAATACATATCTCTTGCTGCTTTTAATTTTGTTATTTCAATTACATCAAGTGAATCTTTTCCAGAGTTAGAAAGAAATAGATTAGCTTCATTTATTCTTTTCTCTATTGCTTCTAATCTTTCAATTGTAATAGCTGTTTGATTTAATAAATAGTTATCTAAATTGCTTAAAATATCTTTATTTAAATTTTTTAATATATCTTTAAAAATTGCTTTTTGTCTCCTATTCAAATATTTAAAAGGCTTTATAT
>ERZ1034928.851-NODE-851-length-12512-cov-71.002007_pt1 | contig 12512 bp, 22 predicted proteins | sample MGYA00520627_ERZ1034928 | MGnify/ENA primary metagenome ERZ1034928 (study PRJEB33766, sample SAMN09781755) | gut metagenome | biome: gut microbiome | host: Homo sapiens | place: Madagascar | study: EMG produced TPA metagenomics assembly of the PRJNA485056 data... | reverse complement strand
AATCTTAAATGAAAATTGTAATGTCAAATGGTGCTGAATACATTCTGCCAAATGATGGCGGTATTGAGACGCTCATGACCAATGTCCTAAATCATTATGGTTATACTGAGACTAAGACCGACACTGCAAAGACTGAAAACGAAAATACAGTATCAGCTATTGGCGGTAATTCTAAGCGTCAGTTTGCATTCTTCAATGCAGAAGGTGATGACATTACCGAAGAAGTTATGAACAGCTCTGAGCGTCCACGCATTAAGGCTATCTATGTATCTCAGTATGACGCTGATATGTGGAGCTATATTAGAGCTATTGTACCGAGCTTTACCTATGATGGTACTGAGGGTGTAATTTCTGGCGGTCTGTATGTATGGCACTATGACGCATGGGAACTTATGAATACTAAGGAGTTTGACTACTTCAAGTATATGTCAAATGCTTATGATTGCATTGTAAACGCGCTTCATAATCTAAAGACAGAGCACAACATTGATGCAATCGCACAGGGAGACAGCTATAACGGCGAAGTTCCTCTCTCCTAACTCCTAACCTAACTCCCCTAACTCCCCTCTCACAACAACACCAGAGAGAGGGGAGTTTTTTATATATACCCCTATACTATTAAAATAATATCCATATAACCATCCTAATACTATTTTAATAATATACCCCTAATATTATTAAAATAATAATATACAAAATCTATAACACCCCAATACTTATTATTAAAATAATAACAAACAAGCAGGAATAAAAAAAATATATCACTTTTTTTATTTACCCCCTTGACATTTACAACAGGTATGATATAATATAATCACAAAGAAACAAGAGATAAACAAGCAGGAATAAGAAATCGAAGTTCCTGCCGAAAATAAATTAAAAAATCTCTTGACATTCAACCAAATATAGTGTATAATAAAACCATAGTAAAGAACAAAACAAAACAACAAGCCGAAAACAAAAGGAGAAATGCAAAATGAAACGCTACAACATGAACAGCTCGGTAAAGGCACTCACCAACATGATGGACAACGATGCAATCAACTTTGAGTGTGCAGTACAGCGCAACAAGGTGTGGGATATTGAGAAGAAAACCCTTCTCATCCATTCTATCCTGTATGGTTACACCATCCCGCCCTTCTATCTGACCAAGAACGAGGATGGCACTTACGACAGCCTTGATGGCAAGCAGCGTTCTAACTGCCTGTACGAGTATCTGAACGATGAGTTCATGCTCGGTGCAAAGATGCCTATCGTATATGACAACGATGGCGTAGAGTACGAGTTCGCAGGAAAGAAGTTCTCTGAACTGCCTGAGTGGGCACAGGACACCATTAAGGACTACATGCTCGAAATCTTCTACTATGAGGATATGAGCGCAGACGAAGTTCGTGAGTTCTTCTTCCGCCTGAACAACGGCAAGCCCCTGACCGCAACTGAGCTGAACCGCGTAAAGGCAAAGTCCATTTATCAGTTCCAGACCATTGGTAAGCATGATGCTATCCAGTATATCCTGACTGATAAGGCAAAGGCTCGCTTCACGCATGAGCAGATTGCTATGCAGATTTATGCAATGGCATACATGGATGAACCTGACTTTGGTTCTCGTGCATTCCGTCCGTATGTACAGGATGTTGAAGTTACTGACGATGAGGTTGCAGAGTTCAATACTGCGCTGGATATGCTGAACGAATGCATTCACTATGTAGAAGCGCGTTCCAAGGATGAGGATGACGCAGATATGAAGGTTGCAAAGAAGATTCTGCGTAACCTCAAGGCGCGTACTCACTTTGTAGCTATGAGCTATCTTGCATATCTCTATACCACTTGCAGCGAGGACATTTCGCAGGACAAGTTCAATGATACCGTATGGTACTATTACAATACTGGTACTGCAAAGGCTACGGTAGACGGCGTATATAACAGCTCTATCGGTGCAGGCTCTGCAAAGGCGAGTGCAGTACAGGCGCGTAAGAACAGCGTTGAGACCCTCTACCGCTCCAAGCTTGCCTAACAGATAATGGAATTAGGATGGGATTTACTCCCATCCTTTTTCTTACTATTAATAGGAAAATTTTTCCACACGCCCACGCAGTCGATACTATTAAAATAATATCAGACCCAACTCAGATTTATATTATTTTAATAATATTAGTATACTATTAATGCCCCACATTTTTCCATTCTATATTATTAAAATAATATCATTTGCTCCCCCGATTTTTTATTATTTTAATAATATCGGAAAAATAAAATTTCAGATTTTTCAAACTCCCTGTTGACATTCCCTGTTTTATCTGCTATACTATATACAACAAAACAAATGAGGTGAACGAATATGACTGAGAAGAACCGAAAAAAGAAAGAAGCAAAGAAGTTCCGTAACGTGTGGAATATCAACCCTATTACACGATGCAAGGGTAATGATAAGGCATATACACGCAAGACCAAACACAAGAACAAGGAGTGGTAAAGATGTTTGAAGTAGGCTCTATCTATGCACTTGACCCATATTCAACAGGCGTAGATGAAGAATATAAATGCACTGGTGATGTATATTCATATCTTGATTGTATGCGTTTGTTTGAAATGCAGAATGTTGATGATGAATATTATATCATCGTAGATGAATATGGCGAACTTTATGGAGCAGGGTGTTTTGATGATTGGGGATTTTGATTTGGAAAAGATTGGTATGTTGTGTTGGAAGGTATTGATTATCCTGTTTAGGATTTTCTATGTCCTTATTCTGTTAGCGGCTATTTATACAGTAGCTGACATTCTTTTACATTGTTAAGAGTGGGAATTATTTCCACTCTTTTCTTTTTATTAATTGATATTATTAAAATAATATCATCTGGTGTTATGTTTTTATATTATTAAAATAATATTAAACGAGCGGGTGCGCTCGTTAAATAAATAACAATAACTTTTTTGAAAATAAGTGTTGACATATCTAAAATTATAGTGTATACTATAAGTACAGTAAAGGAAAACAACAAATACAACAAACAATACAAAGGAGAATGAATTATGTTGAAGAACAATAACGTATCTTATGCCATTGGTTATGACGAGAAGCTGTCTGATTATGATGCTTTTGTATCGTATCATAAGAAGGACAATCGTACTGAATTGTATATCTCTCGTGGATTTACTACTGAGTACGATATGAAAAATAAACAGCACGAATATATCATTATTGATGAATTTGGTAAGTTGTTTGTAGAAAATTACAGTTCCGACCAGACCTTTGGTAAATTCTGCAATTACGAATCTGTATTCTATGCTGTTGACAAAAAGAGTATCAAACTGAGTGCTAATTTCAATACTAAATACGCAGTACCTGATATGAAGTATTAAGAGGGGTTCGCCCCTCTTTTTTACTACTATTAATAATATTATTAAAATAATTACAATATAGCGGTCAAAAACTTTTCTAAAAAATTAAAAATAAGTGTTGACACATCTAAGTTTTCGTAGTATAATAAAACCATAGAAAAGAACAAACCAACTTAAACAAACAAAGGAGATATGAATCATGAGCAAGTTTCATCTGACTGAGAAGGAAATCCGTAACAACTATCTGGTACAGAATATATATTCGGTTGGCTACTGCAATTTGCAGCGTACTCTGGATATTGTAAGCTCTCCGTTTGCATACACTGCAACCAACCTCTACGGATGGAAAGCTGATTTTTACAGCATTGATGGTGCTATCATTTCCACTGGTTACGCTCCGATGGGCGGTATTCATATCCCCTATGCGCTGTGTCAGAAGTGTGAAGCCAAAGCAGAAAAGATTGTAGATGATTACAATCATGGCAAGATTAAGAAGTGGTCTACCGTACAGGCTCGTTGTAAGAAAGCATTGATTGCAACTATGACAAAGGCATTGAATAAAGAGGGAAAGTAATTTTCCCTCTTGACAAACTATAAAATATAGTGTATACTATTAATAGTAAAGGAGATATGAACTATGGTACAAACTGCACTAAAGCGTTTTCTGAAAGAACACAACTACGAAGCGGGATACACTGACCTGTTTTTCACTCTATACAATGACATTCAGTCAGATGTATGTATGCCACTGACAGAAAAGACAGACATTTTACAGCGTCTGCATGATGTGTCTGAACTTCTGTTGAAGTATGAATCTTAAAGGAGAATAATCATGAAGATGTTTGCAAAGTTGCCTGATGCTATCTGTGCGCTGTTCTGGACTGCACTTCTGCTTGTGCCGTTCTTTATGTATCTGTGGGGATATGGTATCTGAGATGGGATTTATTCCCATCTCTTCTTTTTACTATTAATATTATTTTAATAATATCATTTGTTATTATTTTAATAATATTGTGTTGTATTAATTAATGATATTATTTTAATAATATCAAACGAGCAGGAATGTACATGTTGCACAATTTATTTCTTATCTTTTGTGCAATCTGCTAATAGACAAACATAATAATATAGTGTATAATACAGACATACTAAAGGAAAGGAATTGATAATCAATGAAAGACTTTACGACTATGGTAAACGAGGTTTACATTTCTCTGAGACGTAGAGGTATTCCTGTAAAAAATTGCCCTGTAACTATTTCCCATCGGTTGAAGCGTGCCTTTGGTAACACACGTTGCAAGACACGTTATGGAGAACGTTCTTATTCCATTCAGATTGCAAGCTATCTTGTAGAGAATGGTTCTGAACGCGGTATCAAGTCCACTATTGCACATGAGTATATTCACACCTGTGATGGCTGTCTGAACCACGGTACGTTGTGGAAACGTTATAGTAATATGGTATCTGACTTGTACGATATTAACAGATGTACTACCTATGAGAGCAAAGGTATCTCTAATGACGCTGTACAGGCTATACAGGCACACAATGAACAGTTTAAGTACATTGTCAAGTGTAACACTTGCAATCACGAATGGAAATACAAGCGCATGTGCAAGACGCTTAAAGTAATTGAACAGTGCACCTGTCCGTATTGCCATACGATGGCATTCAAAGTCATTACATTATAAGAGAGGGTCTATCCCTCTCTTTTCTTTTATTAATAGAATACAATATTATTAAAATAATATTAAAAACACACATTGATATTATTAAAATAATACTATCAGCTTTGCTGATGTAATTCCATCTGGATATTATTTTAATAATATCCAGATGAGAAATCTTGTTTTATTAATAGAAAAAAAATAAAAAAATTTTCAGAATTCCCTTGACATTTACTTCACTATACGCTATAATATAATCAACAGCTAAGAAATGCTGAATTAAACAAACAAGGAGAACGAACAAAATGAAAACTCTAAAGCTCCGCAAGATGGGTGCTCCGACAAACGAAAACGAGATTGGTAATCACCGTGTACGTTGCAAGTTCCTTTCTGCCGAGGGTAGAACCGTAACCGCTGACTTTGGTCACATGGTACTGAACCCCACGGCACACAAGAAGAACCGCAAGATGAACGCCCTTCATTGTGATATGTACGTCAACTCTAAGGGCATGGGCGAACGCCGTTACCATGTAAACAAGGTAGATACCTCTGCTATGAGTTATACCATGAGTGACATTCTCAAAACTGTAAACAGCGTTTCTAAGACCTGTTACGACCGCATTGAAGTCGTAGATTAAATTAGACCACATCAAAGGCATATAGTTCACTTCCTTTCATTGGAAAACGAGCGGGAGCAATCCTGCTCGTTTTCTTTTTATCTATTAATATTATTTTAATAATATCAGATAAAATATTTTTTATTTTTTTTACTTGTATCGCTTGACAAATAAGATAATATAGTGTATAATATAATTACATTAAAGGAAAGGAACTAATACAAATGACTAACAAGAAATTTAGAAAGCTGCTCCGCGCATACTACGCCAAGCTGAATATGGAGCGTCCTAACATGCAGTTGAACATGAAGATGCTCAATGATATGTGCCGTAACTGTAAAATTCAGCACGGTGTAAAGTTCAATTACAACGAGAGTATGTATCAGCATATCTATGATATAATTACTCTCAAAGTTGAACCGTGAGTTAAGAGGGCAAACGCCCTCTTTTCTTTTATTAATAGACAATGATATTATTAAAATAATTTAATTTACAATAGTTATATTATTTTAATAATATTAAATCATTTGTTCACAATTTGTTCATAATATTTTTATTGACAAACAGTGTTCAGTCTGTTATAATAAAGGTACAAAAACAAAAGGAGTTGTGCAAAATGAATAATAAAGCCAAGGAACTCGTAGATAAGGCAGTTGATATTCTTGTAGAAAATTACAAGAACCAGAACGTACCGCAGTATCTTCTTGCTCACATTGATAACGCAATGTTTAACGCAGAGGAATACATTAATAGCAAGTATAATATGCCTTGCCTGTATAGGTATCGCGCATGGAAAGTCCTGTATGACATGATTACTGACATGTTTATTAAGAAGGTGAGCCAATTTGACTAAGCAGGAATATATTGACAAGTGGCGTTGTATTTACGCCCAGAAGAATAAGCGTATTCAAATTCTTTCTAAGCGTCTGTGTGAAGATATTGACCCATATACTAAGCAAGCTATGGTACATTGTCAAGAACGCATTGAGGTTGAAGCACAGACCATTAACATCATGCTGTTAGAGCTTGAAACTGAGGTAGCATAAATGGAATTGTTACGTTGCTATAAATACACACTTGCTGAGTTTGTGAACTTGCTAAAGGCATATTCACAAGAAATCAAGCAGGAATGCGTGTGGTGGGTAGAAAATCAAAAAATCAAGCTGGAAGGCGACACGCCCATTTCATTCAACGAGTTTGCGCGGTACATGGTATCAATCGAATGTGATGACCATATTGTGTATCGTGATGATGACAAGACATATATCATGATATTTGGGCATAGATACAAGTAAATATCTTTTCCGAGCGGGTGCGTTTTGCATCCGCTTTTTTTTTGTTGTATTAATTGATATTATTAAAATAATATCAGATGTTATTAATTAATGATTATTATTAAAATAATATTTGGAAAAATAAATTATAAAAATTATATAAATCTCTGTTGACATTTGAAGAATTATAGTGTATAATACAATCATAGAAAAAAATAAACAATACAACATATTAAGGAGAGAGGTATATTAAAAATGAAAGTAGCTGTTGTGAGATTAGCAGACCAGTTTGGGGTAAAGAAACTGAAAAAGAGACCATGTGTAATTATTAGTCAATCCAAGAAGCATACTAAAGTATGTTTATATACTCATAAACCTAAATTCAAGGATTATAAATATGGTATTATCTTTGCAAATAGAGATAATAGTAGAGATTGGTTAGACTTAAACCAAGTATTTGTAGTGAGAAATGAATATATTGCTTATACATGCGAAACCTTAAATCCTATTTTCGAGCAGGAAGTAAAAAAGACTTTGAAACAAGTTAAGGGTAAACAAACTGTACATTGTATTAATTATAATTTTGCAGAATACCCTATTGACAAATAATAAAATATAGTGTATAATATAATCAAACAAAAGAAAGAAGGACTTAAAAATGAAATTCATTATCAAGGTAAATAACAAGGTAGTCTATGCAGTAAATTCGCAGTACAAGGATAAGAAGAAGGGTTATGTCAACGCGCAGGAGCTTATTAATAAGTTCCTGAATGATACCAACATTGAGCATTATAAGATGGTATTAGAGCATTAATACCATATATAAGCAAAAGTATAGCACAAGCGCACGCGAGAGCAGGAGCGCAAGAGAGCGAGGGCGAGGAAGTAATTTCCAAACCCTCGTTTTTTATTTCCCAAATTTTAATTATTAAAATAATTTTAGCACGCTAAAGTGGTGAGGTGAATATTATTAAAATAATATTTTTTATATTATTAAAATAATTTAATTTGATATTATTAAAATAGTATTATGTCCCCGATTTTGAAATTGATATTTCTACTTTTGATATTATTTTAATAATATCAAAAGAGAATTACGTCAGCAAAGCTGACAGTATTATTAAAATAATATTAAATCTGACAGTGTAAAGCTCGTTAAAAAGATAACAAAGATTTTTTCAAAAAACCTATTGACAAACGGTTTGATATAGGCTATAATATAGACAATGAAAGACAAACAAACCACTGATAAACGAAAGGATGTATCAACTATGAAAACTTATAACTATCGCCTGTATTGTGGACTGAACGACAAGGACACCAAAAAGCAGGAAATCCCCACTGAGGAAGCTCAGAACGTGTTTAATGGTCTTGTCGCTCGTATGTTTGACGGTGCTACTGTATGGACTGCTGACGGCGTTTATACGCACGTTGACGGTACGCAGGTATCCGAAAAAACCCTGTGCTGTGAGCTTGTTTTTACGGATGGCGTGAAGGTCAAGAAGTTCTGCAATCAGTTGAAAGAGGTGTTCAATCAGGAAAGCATTGCAGTTCAGGCAATCGAAGTTGAAGCTGACCTGTGGTAAAGGAGTGTAAACAAATGGTAATTGCTGCGTTTGCTCTGCTGATTATGGCGTGCATGATGTAAATAAATGGGGATGGTAAACATCCCCATTTTTCTTTTTCTATTAATAATATTATTAAAATAATATCAAACTATAAATACAATTCTCTGCTGCTGATATTATTAAAATAATTTAATTTTCTGTATTATGTTCGCTGCTGATATTATTTTAATAATTTTATATATGAACGACAAAAAGGACTGTTTTTCAACAGTCCTTTTTGCCACCAAACAAAGAAGATAATGAGGGGAAATTTCTATTACCAAAAGAAACGGAGAGTGAACAAAGTAGAAACGGAGTGGCTTTTGTTCGTTCCCTCATTACAGTTATAATTATAACAGACTGACCCATGTTTTGCAATAGTCATTCTGCACAAAAATAAACTTATATTTTGTGCAATTTGCTACTTGTATTCTTTGAGTTTATAGGCTATAATATAGATACAATAAAGAAAGGAAGTAAACACTATGACCTACAATCCCGAGGAAAAGACCATTGAAGTAAACCTTAAACTGACCGCTGAACAGGCGAGCGCACTTTTTAGAGCAGTGCGCAAGCGTTACAAGGAATTGTATAATCCCAACTGTCACGCATGGGAAAAGTATGAAGTACTCGCTGAGATGATTGGCGAACAGATTGACAAGAGCTTGGACAAAGAGGGTTGATACCCTCTTTTCCATTTACTGACTATTAATATTATTAAAATAATATCAGAACGAGCAGGATTTGATATTATTAAAATAATATAAAAAAACAGACAAGAGAAAACCCAACTGGGTGCACTTTCCAGTTGGGAAATCTCTTGAAAGAAGATATTTAATTTTGAATACAATATTATTATAACTCTATCGGTGTATAAAGTCAAGGAAAATCATGCACAAAAGAATCATAATATTTTTATTATCTTTTGTATACTTTACCTATTGCAATAATGGCTCATATCCTGTATACTATAATCACAAAGTAAAGAACACCAATGAACAAAAACAAAAGGAGAATGTAAAAATGAAAAAGATTGCAACTATGTTTCTGTCCGCACTGACTGCTATTATGGTACTGCTTACTTGTGTAGCTTGCTCTCAGGCAGCAAACAAGAATACGCGCACAATGGATGGCGAAGTATATTCTATCCGTTTCTGTGACGATAACAAGGATTATTGCACTACTACCATCATGACTGAGGATGGTAATCTTTGGGTAGTAGATGACTATGTATGTCCGCGCTTTACTACCCTTCACGTTACGTTTAACACGATGGGAACTGATGACATTACAGATGATGAGATTATCCAGATTGTAAATATCTGGAACGCCTAAAAGATATGGACTGGGATTTAATTCCAGTCCATTTTTTTATCTGTATTTGATATTATTAAAATAATATAAAATGACTGTGTGTTCATTATTATTAAAATAATAAAAATATAAAATGATATTATTAAAATAATATTCTATATGGAACGTTCGTCATATTGCACAAACGAGCGGGTGTTTCTTTGTATAAAATGACGGAAAAGAATTTTAATTTATTTGTTGACAAGTACGCCTATATAGTGTATAATAAGACCATAGAAAAGAGATAGACAATCTCAAATAACAACAACGACAAACAGAAAGAAGTATTTATTATGGCTATGATGACTAACGAGCAAATTATCAAGGCAAACGCAAAGATGGCGGACGGTTGGAAACTGGACTTGCGTTCTCTGATGTTCAACAAGGAAAAGAATCCTACGATGATTTTGAACACCGATGACAAGCACTATATCAAGGCTCAGTTCACCTATATGAACGAGCGGGACGGCTACCGCTACACGGGTTACAAAATCCCGATGCTTCATCTTTCCTACTGGACGGACTGCGGTAACGGTGTTGCAACGTCTCAGGGTCTCGGCGCGTGGATTACGGCGGGTGACAAAGTAAAGCGTGGCACGCTTGCAAATCTCTCCAAGCTGACGCACGAATACGGAGAAGCTAAAATCCGTGGTATCGCAGAAATCAAGATGCCGCAGATGCTGAAAGAGACTGTTTTCTAACAGTCTCTTTTTTTTTATTAATAGGAAAAAATTTCCTGCTGTGCAGAATTGATATTATTAAAATAATATCAAATAAAATCACTACTTGACAAACTGCTTTTTATCGTGTATAATAGAAGTAAAAGAAAGGAGCTGTTAAGCATGAGAGCACAAGTATTCACTGTTAGAGAGTTTCGGATAGTCTTAAAGAATAATGGCTACACCTTGCAACGTAAAAAGGGTGACCATGAGATATGGATAAATGATAATGGTAAACATATTTCAATTCCGAACAACTCAAAATGTATAAATGTTATGGTTGCGCGGCGACTTATAAAAGAGAATAATCTAAAAGTGTAAGGGTTTATCCTTACACTTTTTATATATACGGTTTGATATTATTAAAATAATATCTATTTTACAGTAGAAAAAAAAAAAAAAATAAAATTATTTTGATAATATCACTTGACAAATCATGATTTATCCTGTATAATATAATCAACAAAGAACAAAGGAGCTGTTACAAAATGATGTACAAAAGAATTGCTTGGTATGATTGTGAAGAAGATGAGCGGTTTACGGTTGACAAGATGTATGTTGTAAACGATGAGGATTTCGTATATACGCCGTTTGGAACGTTTGTCGATGATGTAACTGTCAACGGTGTACAGTGTGAGCTGTACGAGGAAAACGGCTATTATAACGCCTATATAGAAGTAGACGAAGAAGATGACCCGTATGGCGAAATGATTGATAGACTGTATCAGGAGCGAAAAGACAGCAAGTATGAGAACTGAGGGCGAAAGCCCTCTTTTCTTTTTGTCTACAATGATATTATTAAAATAATATAATAAATACTATCTAAATAATATAATCAATATTACCTAAATAATATAATTTGATATTATTAAAATAATATTATTGTATCGAGCGGGATATTTTTTCCTATTAATACCAAAAAATCTTTTGCTAAAAGTACTTGACAAACCTGATTTTATAGTGTATACTATACTTAGAAATTAAGAAAGGGGTGCTTCAAATGGCACGACAAATTAAACAGTGGAGCGTAAAGGATTTTCAGAAGTTACTGTCCAAGAATGGATATGTATTCATTCGGCAAACAGGCTCTCATGCGCATTATATAAACGCTGAGAGCGACCATATTGGATTTCCTATTTGCAGCAAAGAGGTGAACATGATGCTGGCTCGGCGGTTAATTAAAGAGCACAATCTGAAATGGTAAAGAGGGGCAACCCTCTTTACTTTTTATCTGGTCTTTATATTATTGAAATAATTTTAGCAGGATAAATCTGCTAAAACAGATAAAAACATATTATTAAAATAATATAATTGTGCGGACTACCGTCCTATTAATAGACCAAAAAAGATATTATAATTTGTGCAATTTGTCAATAGACATTTAACTGTATATCCTGTATAATATACTTGTAATCAAACAGAGGTGATAAACATGATTAAGAAATATACAGATATACCGTTTGATAGTAAATTCAAACTATTTGATAGCTATACTGGCAAGATGCTGTTTCTTTGTAACTGTAATAATATTACAGAAGTCAAATGCAAAGCAAGAGAATACGATAATATGAGAAATGGAAACTGTTTCTTAGAATTATTATGTCAACAGAAAACCTATAATAAAATCAGATGGATTAAATATGAATGTTGGAATTATTGATTATTGAGATAGGAGATAAAAGAAAATGAATAATAAAGAAATCTTTATGGACAAAGTTGCAAGTCGTGTTAAGAACAGTGTAGATATTAACAATATCACCGCTGTGCGTCAATCTATCTTCCATAATTGGGCAGAGGAAGAAAACAAACGTAACTGTTTTCTAAATCTTGGCGTTGAAGATTATGAATATATTGTGCATAGAGTGATGGGATAATTTTCCATCACTTTTTTTCGAGCGGGTTTTATATTATTAAAATAATTATTAAATATAAT
>ERZ1034928.845-NODE-845-length-12558-cov-4.322403_pt1 | contig 12558 bp, 11 predicted proteins | sample MGYA00520627_ERZ1034928 | MGnify/ENA primary metagenome ERZ1034928 (study PRJEB33766, sample SAMN09781755) | gut metagenome | biome: gut microbiome | host: Homo sapiens | place: Madagascar | study: EMG produced TPA metagenomics assembly of the PRJNA485056 data set... | reverse complement strand
GAACCCCCTTGTCCCTTCGTGACATTCCCGCGTCGTCGCAAAGTCCGTGAACTCCGTTTCCGCCTTTGGGGCGAAAAGTCTCCCCTGTAAGGGGAGCTGCCCGCTGGCCACTAACCACCGTCCACGCCCCACAGGACAACTGCACAGAAACCCCTTGACTTTTTCCCTTCATCATGTTACCATACGAAAAGATAAAGGCAATGATGGGGAGAAAACAGTCCCGGTTCACCTCTCAGAGAGTCGGCGGTTGGTGTAAGCCGATGGGAATGGCACTGTACATACTGACCCCGGAGCTGTTCCGGCGAACGGCGAACTAAGAGTAGCCGGAAACGTGTGGCGGCGTTATGCGCCTAAGCCTTATTGGAGGCTGAGAGCTGTTTTCGGACAGCTGAACCGGGTGGTACCGCGTGAATTTTGGATTGACGCCCCGGAGTGTGACGGTTTGTCATGCTCCGGGGCTTTTTTCGTTGTGGGGAACATCTCCGGTGAGGAACCCCTCAGTGAGCGGAACCCCTCAGTCAGCAAAGAACCCCTCAGTCAGCGCTAAGGCGCTGACAGCTCCCCTTACAGGGGAGCCTTGGGCGCACCTCTTAAGTCCCCCCTGTAAGGGGGGATGTCACCGCAGGTGACAGGGGGGTTATCGCGCTGGAGGAATTATCCTCCCCTTTCCCCCGCCCCGAACAGCGGAGTAATCCAAACCAACTAAAAAAACAATACATTAATATGTATCAGGAGGAAATCATTATGAATCTCAAACCCGGCTGTCAAAAATACATTCCCTACCAGCCCATCGCCCTGCCCGACCGCACATGGCCGGACAAGCAGATCAAGGAGCCGCCGGTCTGGTGCTCGGTAGACCTGCGGGACGGCAATCAGGCGCTCATCAACCCCATGAACCTCCAGCAGAAGCTGGAGATGTTCCACACGCTGGTGGACATCGGCGTGAAGGAGATCGAGATCGGCTTCCCCTCCGCCTCCGACACCGAGTATGAAATCTGCCGGGAGCTGATTGAGGGCGGCCACATCCCCGACGATGTGACCATTCAGGTGCTGGTACAGGCCCGTCCCCATCTGATCCAGAAGACCTTTGAGGCCATTCAGGGCGCAAAGAACGTCATTCTCCACTTCTACAACTCCACCTCCACCCTCCAGCGGAAGGTGGTATTCAAGATGGATCAGGCGGGCATCACCAAGATTGCCACCGACGCCGCCGATCTCATCTATGAGCTGTCTCAGCCCGTGATCGCCTCCGGCATGAACCTCCGGTACGAGTACTCCCCGGAGTCCTTTATGGGTACCGAAATGGACTACGCCGTGGAAATTTGTCAGGCTGTGCTGGAGCATCTCCATGCAACCCCGGAGAACAAGGTCATCCTGAACCTGCCCTCCACGGTGGAAAACATGCTGCCCAACTACTTCGCCGACTGCATCGAGTATTTCATCCGCTCTCTGCCCTCCCGGGACTGCGCCGTGATCTCCCTCCATCCCCACAATGACCGGGGCGAGGGCGTTGCCACCGCGGAGCTGGGTCTGCTGGCGGGTGCGGATCGTATGGAGGCCACCCTGTTCGGCAACGGCGAGCGCACCGGCAACGTGGACATGGTGACTCTCGCCATGAACATGTATACCCAGGGCGTGGATCCCAAGCTGGACTTCTCCGACATCAACAAAATCAAAAATGTCTATGAGCGCTGCACCCGCATGAAGGTAGACCCCCGGCAGCCCTATGTGGGTCAGCTGGTGTTCACCGCCTTCTCCGGCAGCCATCAGGACGCCATCAACAAGGGCGTTCAGTACATGAAGGAGTCCGGCACGGACATGTGGGAGGTTCCGTATCTGCCCATCGACCCCGCCGACGTGGGGCGGCAGTATGAGCCCATCATCCGCATCAACTCCCAGTCCGGCAAGGGCGGCGCAGCCTTCGTCATGGAGAACAACTTCGGCTACAGCCTGCCCAAGGCCATGCATCCCGAATTCGGCGCCATTGTGCAGGAGGAGACGGATCGTCTCGGCACTGAGCTGCTGCCCAGCCAGATCTTCGAGCTGTTTGACAAAAACTATCTGGAGGTGGACAAAACCTACGGCCTCCTGCGGCACACCTTTACCGAGTCCGGCAGCCATGGGGAATCCTCTCAGGTGGGCTTCAGCGGCGTTCTGAGCTACAAGGGCGGCGAAATCGAGATTACGGGCGAGGGCAACGGCCCCATCGACGCATTCTTCAACGCCATCTCGGAGCTGGAGATCGGCAAGTTCCACTTTGTGGACTACTCCGAGCACGCCATCACCTCCGGCTCCGATTCTCAGGCCGTGTGCTACATCCATCTGAAGACCCCCGACGGCAAGGACGTATTCGGCGTGGGCAAGAGCCACAACATCAACCGTGCCTCCATCCGTGCCATTCTCTGCGCCATCAACCGCGCCATCATTGCAAAAGACGGCAAGGCCGACAAGTAACCATCCTTCCCCCGGTGTGACCATTCATGCCGGGGGGATTTTTTTACCCATATCCCCGACTTTGTGTCAAACAGAGCCGGGGATTCTGCACAACTGGGGAATCCGTCAATTTTTTCACCATGCACGGAGGATCTTTTGTGAAATTATTTCTTCATTTCCCTTGCATTCTGGAAAATCTTTTGCTATACTAGTCCAGAAATGACCGATAGTCATTTTTGCGCAGGTAAATTTTATGTTGAATACTTTTTACCATATCCCCGAAAGGCGGACGAAAATGCCCTTTTGTCCCTGTATTTTCCGATTTGGCGAAATTATTCGTGAAGATGCTTTGTACGGGGCCGATTTTTTGTGCAATTTTTGTACACAAATTGCGGTACCATATTTGCAAAAATCCCGGTATAATCAGGAATAGAACGGTACATCCTCATGCTGGGGGAATTTCGGATTCTCCCCCATGAGCATCCGGCGCAGTTTATGCGCCCCGTATTTTGGAATCGAAAGGCGGTGAAACCATGACTCTGGATGCAATGAACAAGGTGGCCTCTGCCGAGGCAAGTGCAAAGTCCTCCATGCAGGAGGCCTCCGCTGCCTCCAAGCAGATGATTGCCGATGCCGAAGCCAAGGGCAAGGCTTATCAGGAGCAGCGTGAAGCCGACGCCGCCGCCGAGGTGAAGCAGATGATGCAGGCCGCCGAGGCCGAGGCTGCGAAAAACGCAGAGGAAATCATGCATCACGCAGAAAACCAATGTGCTGTGCTGCGCGCCCACGCCGAAAGCAAAATGGACGCGGCGGCGGACAGCATTGTAGAAAGGATCGTGATAGGCTGATATGGCAATCGTCAGTATGAAACGACTGCGTCTCATCGGTCTTCTGGAGGATCGGGATTCCCTGTTCACCCGGCTTCAGGCTCTGGGCTGTCTGGAAATCACCGAGCCGGAAATGCCGGAGGAGGAAGCGCTCCGGGGCATTGTCCATCCCAACGAAAGCACCCGCTCCGAAAAGGAGAAGATGCTGGAGGAAACGGACGCCGCCCTCTCGGTGCTTGACACCTACGCCCCGGCCAAAACCGGGATGCTTTCCCCAAAGCCTCAGGTGCTCTCCGACGAGCTGTTTGACCCCCAGACCACCGCAGACGCAATGGAAAAGGTGCGCAGGCTGAGCGGCTATGCCGCCGAGCTTGCCGACACGCAGGCCGGGATCCAGAAGATCGACAGCACCGCCGCTTCCCTGCTCCCATGGGCTTCTCTGGAGGTGCCGCTGAGCACCCAGTCCACGGCGAACGTCTATGTCCAGTTCGGCATGATGCCCGCCACGGCGGATCTTCAGCAGGTCAAAAAGGACCTCGCCCTTGCCGCAGATGCCTCGGAGCTGACCGAGGCCTCCACCGATGGGGAGGTACACTATCTGCTGCTGCTGTGCTACCGGCCGCAGACCGAGGCGGCGCTGGACGCCCTCAAGCCCTATGGCTTCTCCAACACCAGCTTTAAGGGCATCACCGGTACGGCAAGGGAGACGCTTTCCTACCTCTCCGCTCAGAAAAACAGTCTGGAGCAGAAGGCCGAGAGTCTCAAGGAATCCATCACCGCCATGGGCGGCGACCGGCTGGCGCTGCAGCTGTGCCATGACCGCATGGTGCAGGAGATTCGGAAGGAGCAGAGCAAGGAGCGGCTTCTGGACACCGATGAGACTTTCTTCTTAGAGGGCTGGGTTCCGGCCAACCGGGCAGACGAGCTGATCCAGCTCACGGACAGCTTCGGCTGCGCCTATGAGCTAAGCGACCCCGACCCGGAGGACTATGAAAACGTCCCCGTAAAGCTGGAAAGCGGCAAGGTCACCAGCTCCCTCAATACCGTAACCAACATGTACTCCCTGCCCGCCTACGGCAGCGTGGACCCCAACCCCCTGATGACCCCGTTCTTCATCTTCTTCTACGGCATGATGATGGCGGATATGGGCTATGGGCTTCTGATGATGCTGGGCTGCTGGCTCGTCATTAAAAAGAAGAACCTCCGGGGAGAAAACGCCCAGTTCTTTAACCTCTTCAAATACTGCGGCGTGGCGACCTTCTTCTTCGGCGCCATCACCGGCAGCTTCTTCGGCGACCTGATCCCCAAGCTCACCGAAATGGTATCCGGCACCGCCGTGAACCTTCCCAGCCTGTTCTCCCCGCTGGACGATGCGCTGGCAGTGCTCATCGGCTCGCTGGTTCTGGGTCTTATCCAGATCTTCACCGGTATGGCGGTGAGCATGTACAATAAAATCCGCCGTGGTCAGACCATGGACGCACTCTGCAGTGAGGGCGCATGGTATCTGGTGTTTGTGCTGGGCGGCGTTGCGGCGCTTACCGGCGCAGTAAAGCCCTGCATCATCGCCATTGTGGTGCTGCTGCTGCTGACGCAGGGCTACGGCAAAAAGGGCATCGGCGGAAAGCTTGCGGGCATCGGCGGTTCCCTGTACAATAACATTACCGGATATTTCTCCGATATTCTTTCCTATTCCCGACTGATGGCACTGATGCTGGCCGGCGCAGTCATTGCGCAGGTGTTCAATACCCTTGGCTCCCTCACCGGCAACGTGGTGCTGTTCTTCATCATTTCCATGGTGGGCAACGCCCTCAATATGGCGCTGAACCTGCTGGGCTGCTATGTCCATGACATGCGTCTCCAGTGCCTTGAGTTCTTCGGGCGCTTCTATGAGGACGGCGGCAAGCCCTTTACACCCGTTAAAATCGACACAGATTATGTGGACGTAATTCATTAAGGAGGATTTTGTTATGAATTTCTTGGATAGTATTGGCGGATTGGCACTCGCTCTGCTGGGCTCCGGCCTTGCGGTTGGTCTTTCCTGCGTAGGTTCCGCAAAGGGCACCGGCATCGCCGGTGAGGCCGGCACCGGCCTTCTCAGCGAGGATCCCTCCAAATCCGGTAAGGTCATGGTGCTCCAGCTGCTGCCCGGTACGCAGGGTCTGTACGGTCTGGTGGTATGGTTCTTCGCTCTGATCCAGATGGGTATGCTCAGCGGCACCGCAACTGATCTCACCGTTACGCAGGGTATGCAGTACTTTGTGGCCTGCATGCCTATGGCCATCGGCGGTCTGCTCTCCGCCATCGCACAGGGCCGTGTGGCTGCCGGCTCCATCAACATTCTGGCAAAGAAGCCCGCTGACTGGTCCAAGGGTCTGATTCTCTGCGGTATCGTTGAGTTCTACGCCATCCTGTCCCTGCTGGCTTCCATGCTGATGCTCATCTGGCTCTGATTCCAGAGAGGGAACAACCATGAATGGGATTGAAAAAATCACCGAGCGCATCGCCGCACAGGCCGATACGGACGTAAAGGCGCTGACGGCAAAGGCGCAGGCACAGGCGAAGGCCATCTATGACGGCTATCAGGCCGCTGCCGATCAGGATTATCAGGACACCCTCAAGAAGGGTGAAAAGGACGCAAAAGAGCGAGTGGAGCGCCTTGGCAGCGTGGCCCAGCTGGAGGCAAGAAAGCTCCAGCTGAAAACCAAGCAGGAGCTGCTGGAGGAAACCTTCCGGAAGGCCTATGAAAAGCTGCTGGCTCTCCCCGAGGAGCAGTATGCCGCGCTGCTGACCCGGCTGGCGGTCAGCTCCGTCACCACCGGCTCCGAGGCGCTGGTATTCTCCCAGACCGACCGCAGCCGCTATGGAAAGCGGGTGGTCATCGCCGCCAACGAGCAGCTGGAGAAGGCCGGAAAGCCCGCAAAGCTGACCCTCTCCGAGGAGGCGCGTCCCTTCCAGGGCGGTCTTTATGTACAGGATGGCAGTGTGGAGGTCAACTGCACCTTTGCAGCCCTGCTCCGGGTCCAGCGGGAACATACCGCCAAGGACGTGGCAGCCATTCTGTTTGATTAAGCCGTTTGGAAGGAGGAATGAGCTTTGTCCAATCAGAAGAAGCTCAAAGATACCGATTTCCTGTATATCTCTACCCGGCTGCGCAGCATGGAAAACCGGCTGCTCAGTCGGGAGCGCATGGAGCGGATGCTGGAGGCCCGCACCGATGAGGACGCCGCCAAGGTGCTCTCCGAGTGCGGCTATAAGGGTTTGGAGAAGCCCGGCGCAGATGCGCTGGCTCGGAGCCTCAGCGACGCACGGAATGAGACGTTTGCCGAGCTGGCCTCCATGTCCCCCAACGCAGACATGATAGATGTATTCAGGATCAAATATGATTATCACAACCTAAAGGCGCTCATCAAATGCGCCCGCTCCGGGAAGAATCCCGACACCATGCTCATTGATGCAGGGCGCTATCCCGTAGAGACGATCCGCCGGGCTGTAGCGCAGGGAGAAGTCTCTCCCCTGTCCGATGATGCCCGCCGGGCGCTGGAAACCGCCTCGTCCATGCTCTCCGCCACCGGCGATCCCCAGAAAAGCGACTTTGCTTTGGACAGAGCCTGCTATGGGGAGATGCTCGCCGCTGCGGAGCGTTCGGGCAGCAGCTTCCTGCTGGGGTATGTAAGGCTCCAGATCGACGGGGCGAACCTCAAGGCCGCAGTGCGGAGCATCCGCATGAAGAAGGACACGGAGTTCCTGAAAAACGCCCTGCTCCCCGGCGGCAATGTATCCCTCGAAAGCATTCTGGGGGTATGCATGGGCGGCGGAAGCCTCGCTTCGGTGTTCACCGGGGGCATGGCGGAGGCTGCCGCACTGGGCGACAATGCAAAAAAGGGCGGACGGCAGACGGACTTTGAGAAGGCCGTGGACAATGCCCTCAACGCCTATTTGCAGGGAAGCCGGCTGGTTTCCTTCGGCGACAGCGTACTGGTGGCCTATATGGCAGCCAAGGAGAATGAGATCACCGCCGCCCGGATCATCATGTCCGGCAGAATGGCGGGGGTTCCCGCGGATTCCATCCGGGAAAGGCTGCGTGATTCTTATGTATAAAATTGCAGTGATGGGTGACCGGGACAGCATTCTGGGCTTCGGCGCACTGGGGCTGGACGTATTCCCCTGTGAGGAGCCGCAGGAGGCACGGCACACCCTGCACCAGCTTGCCAAAAAGGACTATGCGATTGTCTATGTCACCGAGCAGCTGGCCCAGCAGATTTCCGCAGACATCGCCCGGTATAACGACAGCGTGACCCCGGCGATCATCCTGATCCCCGGCAAGGGCGGAAGCCTTGGCATCGGCACAAGCTCGCTGCAAAGTGCGGTGGAGCGTGCGGTAGGAGCCGATATTCTTTGACGGCAGCACCGCACAAATCTCAAAAGTAGTTGAACCCCTCCGGCGCTCCGCGCCACCTCCCCTTTCAGGGGAGGCATAAAGGGGAATCCATTCACCCCTCAGTCAGCAGAGCTGACAGCTCCCCTTGCAGGGGTGCCTTGGAAGAAGCTCTTTGTCTCCCCTGTAAGGGGAGATGCCACGAAGTGGCAGAGGGGTTCGCAGTTTCAGTCTTTTGCCGCATCCTCGGCGATACGCCGCAGCAAAGCCTCCCTTGTGTAAAGGGAGGTGCCGACGAGAGTCGGCGGAGGGATTGATGCATGGCAGTCAGAAATGCAACGCAAATTCCGACTGCGCCCTGTCCAAATATCGCACAGCTCACAGCCGGATCATTCGTTCGGCAGTCCGGTGCGTCGGAACAATCCCCCAGACCTTGCTGACGCAAGGCCAGCCCCCTAAAAGGGGTCCCCGGCGAAGCCCAGCGTAGCGGGTTCGCTGGGGAAAGGAGGAGAAAGAAAGTGAACGGAGCTTTTCGCCCAAAGGCGGAAACGGAGTTCACGGACTTTTCGACGACGCAGGGGCCTTTGGTGCGGAGGAACTCCGCTTTTGCAGCAGAAAACAGCCACTTAAACAGCACCCCTCAGTCAGCAGAGCTGACAGCTCCCCTTGCAGGGGAGCCTTTGGAAGAAGCTCTTTGTCTCCCCTGTAAGGGGAGATGCCACGGAGTGGCAGAGGGGTTTACCCATTAGTTTATGTATCGAAATTTAGCGTAAAGGAATGATAGCGTATGGCAACCGGTACTGTTGTCAAGGTTTCCGGCCCTCTGGTGGTTGCCGAGGGACTCGCAGACGCCAATATGTATGACGTGGTTCGCGTCGGCCCCCAGCGGCTGATCGGCGAGATCATCGAGATGCGCGGCGACGCGGCATCCATTCAGGTCTATGAGGAAACCTCCGGCCTCGGCCCCGGCGCTGAGGTGGAAACCACCGGCTTCCCCCTGAGCGTAGAGCTGGGACCCGGTATGATTGAAAATATTTACGACGGCATTCAGCGCCCGCTGGAGAAGATCATGGAGCGCTGCGGCAACACCATCCAGAGAGGCATTGAGGTATCCCCCATTGACCATGAGAAAAAGTGGGTCTTCGTTGCCACCGCCAAGGTGGGCGACCACGTGGTAGGCGGCGATGTGCTTGGCACCGTGCAGGAAACCTCCGTCATGGAGCACCGCATCATGGTTCCCTACGGCACCGAAGGCACCATCCGGGAGATCAAGTCCGGCTCGTTTAACGTGCTGGAGACGATCTGCGTGCTGGACTGCGACGGAAAGACCGTGGAGCTGCCCATGATGCAGCGCTGGGCAGTCCGTAACGGGCGTCCCTACAAGAATAAGCTGTCCCCCAATCAGCCCCTGTGCTCCGGTCAGCGTGTCATCGACACCATGTTCCCCGTGGCAAAGGGCGGCACCGCCTGCGTCCCCGGCCCCTTCGGCTCCGGCAAGACCGTCATCCAGCATCAGCTGGCAAAGTGGTCGGACGTAGATCTGGTGGTTTATATCGGCTGCGGTGAGCGCGGCAACGAGATGACCGACGTACTCCGGGAGTTCCCCGAGCTGGTGGACCCCCGCACCGGCGACTCCATCATGAAGCGCACCGTGCTGATTGCAAACACCTCCGATATGCCCGTGGCGGCTCGTGAGGCCTCCATTTACACCGGCATCACCATTGCGGAGTATTTCCGTGACATGGGCTATGACGTTGCCGTTATCGCAGACTCCACCTCCCGCTGGGCCGAGGCGCTCCGTGAGATGTCCGGACGTCTGGAGGAGATGCCCGGCGAGGAAGGCTATCCCGCCTACCTTGCCTCCCGTCTGGCGCAGTTCTACGAGCGTGCGGGCGTGGTCAAGTGCATCGGCTCCGACGACCGTCAGGGCAGCCTCACCGCCATCGGCGCAGTTTCCCCTCCCGGCGGCGATACCTCCGAGCCTGTTTCTCAGGCCACCATGCGGATCGTCAAGGTGTTCTGGGGTCTGGACTCCTCTCTGGCCTATGCCCGTCACTTCCCCGCCATCAACTGGCTGAACTCCTACTCCCTGTATATGGACACCCTCCAGCCGTGGCTGGACGAGAACGTTAACAAGGACTGGACAAAGAACCGCTACCGTGCCATGGCCACCCTTCAGGAGGAGGCCGAGCTGGACGAGATCGTAAAGATGGTGGGCAAGGATTCTCTGGGCGTGGATGACCAGCTGACGCTGGAGATCGCAAAGATGATCCGTGAGGACTTCCTCCAGCAGAACTCCTTCAATGAGATCGACTGGTATTCCAGCTTTGACCGGCAGTTCCGGCTTTTGAAGCTGATCCTCGACTATGACGGCCTGTGCCGTGACGCAGTGGCCAAGGGCGCACCCCTCAAGGAGCTGACGAACATCGACGCACGGGAGAAGATCGGACGTGCAAAGTCCGTCCCCGACGAGGAATATGTGGCGGCCTATCAGCAGATCGAGGACGATATGACCGCACAGATCGAGAAAATTATCGCAAAGGCAGGTGCTCAGGATGATTAAGGAATATCGCACCATCTCCGAGGTTTCCGGACCTCTGATGCTGGTGAAGAACGTTGAGGGCGTCACCTATGACGAGCTGGGCGAGATCGAGCTGCCGAGCGGCGAGCTGCGGCTGTGCCAGGTGCTGGAGATCGACGGGCCGGACGCACTGGTTCAGCTGTTCGATTCCTCCGCAGGCATCAATCTGGCAAAGAGCAAGGTCCGCTTTCTGGGGCATCCCCTGCAGCTGGGCGTTTCCGAGGATATGCTGGGACGCGTCTTCGACGGCATGGGCAATCCCATCGACGGCGGCCCGGATATTCTCCCCGACGCCTATATGGACATCAACGGCCTGCCCATGAACCCCGCCGCCCGGAACTACCCCTCTGAGTTCATTCAGACCGGCGTTTCCGCCATTGACGGCCTGAACACGCTGGTTCGCGGTCAGAAGCTGCCCATTTTCTCCGGCTCCGGCCTGCCCCATGCGGCGCTGGCGGCGCAGATCGCCCGTCAGGCCAAGGTGCTGGGCGACGACGCAGGCAACTTCGCCGTTGTCTTCGCCGCCATCGGCATTACCTTCGAGGAATCCGAATACTTCATTCAGGAATTCCGCCGCACCGGCGCCATTGACCGTACCGTCATGTTCTCCAACCTTGCCAACGACCCCGCCATCGAGCGTATCGCCACCCCCCGGATGGCGCTGACCGCTGCGGAGTATCTGGCCTTTGAAAAGGGCATGCACGTGCTGGTCATCATGACCGATATCACCAACTACGCCGAGGCGCTGCGTGAGGTCTCCGCCGCAAAGAAGGAAGTACCCGGACGCCGCGGCTATCCCGGCTATCTGTACACCAACCTTGCCACCATCTACGAGCGTGCCGGACGGCGGGTGGGCTGCGACGGCTCCATCACCATGATCCCCATTCTGACCATGCCGGAGGACGACAAGACCCATCCCATCCCTGACCTCACCGGCTACATCACCGAGGGTCAGATCATCCTGTCCCGTGACCTGTACCGGAAGGGCATCAACCCGCCCATCGACGTACTGCCCTCCCTGTCCCGTCTGAAGGATAAGGGCATCGGTCAGGGCAAGACCCGTGAGGATCACGCAGGCACCATGAACCAGCTGTTCGCCGCATACTCCGCCGGTAAGGAGGCCGCCGAGCTGATGACCATTCTGGGCGAGGCCGCACTGTCCGACACCGACAAGCTGTATGCAAAGTTCGCCACCGAGTTTGAAAACCGCTATGTCTCTCAGGGCAACGACACCGACCGGAGCATCTTTGAGACGCTGGATCTGGGCTGGGATCTTCTTTCCATCCTGCCCAAGAGCGAGCTGAAGCGAATCAACACCAAGTTCATCGACAAATACTATCCGGAAAAGAAAGCGGACTAAGGAGGCGGGATAAATGGCATCCAAAACCATAAACCCCACCCGAATGGAGCTTTCCCGGCTGAAAAGCCGCCGCACCACCGCAGTGCGGGGTCACAAGCTGCTCAAGGATAAGCGGGATGAGCTGATGCGGCAGTTTCTGGACATCGTTCACAAGAACAAGGAGCTGCGTGCCAAGGTAGAGGCCGGGCTGATGGAGGCTCACAGCGCCTTTACCGTGGCGGCGTCGGTGATGAGCCCCGAAATGCTGGAGCAGGCGCTGGCCTTCCCCAAGCAGGCGGTGGAGCTGGACATGGGCTTCCAGAACATCATGTCGGTGGAGGTGCCCAAGTACACCTTCCACACGAAAAATGACGATCCCGCAGAGATCTTCCCCTACGGCTTTGCCCAAACCTCCGGTGAGCTGGACGATGCGCTGGAGGCGCTGTCCGGTGTGTTTCAGGATATGCTGGAGCTGGCGCAGGTGGAAAAGACCATGCATCTTCTGGCCTCGGAGATCGAGAAGACCCGGCGCAGAGTCAACGCACTGGAGTACGTCATGATCCCGGAAATGGAGACAAACATCAAGTATATCTCCATGAAGCTGGACGAAAACGAGCGTTCGAGCACCTCAAGGCTGATGAAGGTGAAGGATATGATGCTGGAGGAGCAGCGCCAGAAGGCGCTGGAAAAGCAGCTCCAGCGGGAAGCGGAATGGAAAAAGACCCATCCGGAGGAATAAAGATCGGAGCCGCTGCGGAATGCAGCGGCTCCGGTGATATTCGGCCATGGGCCGAGTGAAATAGCCATAGGCTGTGAAATCCGCCTGACGGCGGGTGAAATCGCCCTGCGGGCGGTGGAGGTGTCCCTGCGGGACGGATTGAACCCCCTTGTCACTTCGTGACATTCCCCCTTGCAGGGGGAACAAAAAAGCCTCCCCTTATAGGGGAGGTGGCAAAATCACAGATTTTGCCGGAGGGGTTCTGCGGCGATATTCTCCAAAAAA
>ERZ1034928.843-NODE-843-length-12577-cov-4.145743_pt1 | contig 12577 bp, 12 predicted proteins | sample MGYA00520627_ERZ1034928 | MGnify/ENA primary metagenome ERZ1034928 (study PRJEB33766, sample SAMN09781755) | gut metagenome | biome: gut microbiome | host: Homo sapiens | place: Madagascar | study: EMG produced TPA metagenomics assembly of the PRJNA485056 data set... | reverse complement strand
TGCCGAGCATTATACCAAATCCCCGTCTTGCCCCCCTGCCACTTATTTTCAATCGACCGTCGTTTTAACTGCCATTGCGTTTCCGTCTCGGTCATCGAACGGTTGGGAGTGCCGTGTGAGTAAGTTCGACGGTCACGCCGTCACAGCCGCGCAATGCGCCCGCCAACGTCTTTGCGCAGTAGACGGAGCGGTGCCTGCCACCGGCGCAACCGAAGCCCACGGAAAGCCGTTCTCGCGAATCCTGCGCGTAGGCGGCGATGGTGTTGCGCACCAGTTCCTCCACCGACTTCAGAAACGCGGCGACGGCATCGGCATGGACGGCAAAGAAGTTGACGATCGGCTGATCGCGCCCCGTGTAGTTACGCAGACCGTCCACCCAGAACGGATTGGGCAGCACACGGCAGTCGAAAATGCCCCCCCGTCCGGCCCCAAGTCCGATGGTAGCCCGCGTTTGTATGAGAACGAGAAGATGTGAACGGTCATGAACTTTTGTCTCAAACTTCTTATGACAGATAGTCACGATACGCCTTGATGCCCCTACCCTCGCATTTATATAAATGCGAGGGTAGGGGCAGAGCCGAAAAGATTTAGCAATAGAAGCGGATCTCGCCAAAGTGTCTGAGCCAACGCATCCGCACGGCTTCATGCTGCGCTTCGATGGCATCCATGATATTTCGTAGGATATGCGCGGGGATGTGCGAAGCATTGTTTTCCAGAAGGACTCCACCAGCCTTCGTCAGCCAAATCTTCGTCGCATCCCTTGTCGGTTCTCCAGCCGAAACATGAACATGAACGGGTTCAAGCGGATTGCACTCGTCTGACCAGAAGTAGACGAGATACGACCCCATCCTAAAAACCTGCGGCATTCTCGAAACCTCCGTTCCTGGCAAAGCGAATGATGAGGTGCGCCATCGTCTCCAGACATTTCCGCTGCTCGGAAAGTTCCTTTTCGCCATAGCCCTCAACATCAAAGCAGCAATAGGAAGGCAACTCCCAGTAGGCTGTCTTGAAGCCATCCGCGACAGGCTGTTCAAAGCACACCTTGACCGATCCGTCATCACGCAGTTCTGAATGCGTGATCTCCGTCTTGTCCGGCATCTCCATGTACTTGTACATCATGTCTCACCTCCACTGCTGAATTCAGAGAGATCCGCCACTTCAGCAAACCCTCAACCAGTCTAGTCCGGGCGCATCCGTTCAATCCGTCGCCCGAACAGGTGCAAAGTATACCATAATTCGCCGTGCGATGGGGGCGTTGGCCGCTCACAAGGCGCTTTTGGCGCTTTTGCGGCTCCCTCAGAGGCGTGACGTGTCTTTATCTGATAGACGACCGAGTTACGATCAACCCGATCATGGACGAATTCACAAAACACAAGACCCGTCAATACGTTCGCCAGTTGGCTATCGACGGAACTCCATCAAAAGTGGCTTCGCTTCGCAGACAGGACAATGACGAAAATCGTGGTTCTGCCCCTACCCTCGCATTTATATAAATGCGAGGGTAGGGGCAGAACCCCAAAATCACCGCCATTCGGAAAGGACGGGCTTGTCGCGAAGCCGTTACACGACCCCGCATTCAAGAATCGTCAACGTTTTGTCCAGACTGGTACAGACGTCTTCCACCAGCAGACGAACGCCACGATAGCCGTTCTTCTGCAGGAGCCAGTCCTCGCGCCGTGCCCGGCGATACGCATCGAGATCGGACAACTCGGCAGACACGTCCAGCATGACCGCCAGCTTGTGCATGGCATCCAGGAGATCGTACATCCGTGCGCAGACGGCGACATTCACGTCCACGTAGTCGTAGATGCGCACCTCGCGCTTGCCGTCGTGCAGACGGTGGAGCCGTCCGGCAAACTGCGTCAGCCGTCCCTTCCACGAGATTGGCGAAGCAAGGAAGAGCGTATCAAGGAGAACTACGTGCCGAACCTTTTCCTTCAACGCTTCAGCAAAGCCCTCGACCTGCTCGCGACGGTCGTTCAGGACAACGGGCGAACGTCCTTCTTCCACGACCGCAAGCACGTCCTGCACTTTTGATGCGCCACATAGTCCTTTCACAGGAAAAATGGAGATCTGCAACGTTTGGGAACGATAAAGTGCGTAGCCCTGCCCTACGGAAGTACCCAGTGGCCCGGCAGCTCGTCGGGGCGACCGCGCGGACGCGGGGGCGGGCAACGTTCGAGCGCGTCACCCTTGAAATCGGCGAGATACGCCGTCACCGCAAGCGCGGAGCCTATCGTCTCCGCGACCGCATATTCACCGGACGGCACGTGCAGACTTTCGAGATTGACCCGCCGCCGCCAAATCGGCCAGCGTACAACCTCCTCCTGCGTGTGGACGAGTTCGTAGTCGGCTTGCCCAACGCCGTACGTCCAACGATACGGCGTGATTCCGGCCACATATTCGTCCACCGTATCGGCGATTGACGCAAGGCTCAGGAAGCGCGTCGGATAGACGTCGCCAAGCCCCGCCGTGAGTGTCATCCCGTCAGGATTGCACCCACAGTGGACGTCGTAGGCAAGAAATGCCGCGTCCAGATACTTCGCCTCGCCCGTCAGCGCATGCGCGGCGACGAGGAAACGCGCCGCGACGAGCGGATGGGCGTTACCCCAAGCGAGATCCGTGCCGTTCCAGCGCGGCCAACGGTAGGGCTGCACCTCCTGCGCGGCAAGCCGCTTGTCGGCCTAATCCAGAATCCACGCACGCACCTGCCGCGCGGCGACGGCGACCTCCGGCCGCATCTCACGGGCCAACTCCAGCACCGCCAGTGGCGAACGCCGCCAGAGCGTCCGCTTCGCCGCCTCCGCGAACCGCGCGCCGAATGCCTGCTTCCGCACACCTTCCAAGTAGTCCGGCGCACCCGTCGCCCAGTAGAGGTTGATGGCGGCCTTCAGCTCGTCGATCGGGTCGAGGTCGGGAGCCTCACGCCAGAAGACCGTCCGCTTCGCGCCATCCAGCCACGCCTTGAACGCGACGTTCGTCGCCGGCGGCGTGTGACGGGCGAAACGCCAGGCCGCGACAGCCGATGCGAGATACTTCTCGCGCAGAGCAGGTGAGCAACGCGCGAGTTCCGCCGCGACGGCCGCGTAGGCGAGCGACGAACGGCGCGTCGGACGGGCGAGCGCATACGGAAGCGTGTCCTCGGACGGCATGCCCTCCCCTTCGACCGGATGCCGCGTCGTCTCGATCCACATGCCAACACCGCCGTCCACCGTTTGGGCGAGACGGAGATGGTTGAGCCCCCAGTCCGTCTCGTCGAGAACGGGCCCCAGACCGTCCGCTCCCTTGACGAGCGCGAGAGCCGCGAGGTCGGCGACGATGGACAGGTGCTGCGGACGGCGGTCGTAGTCGGCCGCGTCGTGCCAACCGCCGGGAAAGGATTCCGGCGCGGCCGTCCAGTCGGTGTTGCGGCGGATGATATCGAAGTGCGAAACCGCCACCCGTCGTCCGTCTGCCGTGAAGAAGCCAGAAGAAGTGTCTTTGCCCACTGCATAGTCCGCCGCGTCCGGCGGAAACGTACCGCGTGCGACCTTCAGGTGGCAGGGACCATCCCCCCAGGCCGTGCGCGGTGCACGCTTTTCCGTCGAACCGCACCGCTGAATGAAAAGCCCGTGGAGATGCGTCCGCACCGCCGTGACAAGCCCCGCCTCGCCGATTGTGAAGTCCGCGCTTCGCCCAACGCCATCCACACGGATGAAATACGTGCCCGGCCGCGTCACGGCTGAGAAGTCGATTTCCTGCGTGTTCTCTCCCGTCCACGGCGTGCCGTCCGCCGTCTTCCCGGGATCGGGGCGCAGACGACATCTCCCCGTATAGACGGTTCGGCGCATCCCGGCGTCGATGACCGCGAAGCGTGGCGCCGCCTCGGATGGTTCCCACGCGCCGAGCGTCCCAAGCCAGCCGCCGAGATAGGCGTAGCGATGTGTGGCGCGTGGCGAATAACCGACTTGATTCACCTTGATGAACGGTGTCGGACAGTCCTCCTGTCGCACAAAATGCAAGACGTTGCCGAACGGCGTAGTGAACGAAACCATGTCGCCGTCCTTCAATGGACGGTCCAGCTCAAGGAAAATCGTGTAGAGGACATCCGCGCCGTAGACGGGATGGGTACGGCCGTCGCCATCCATGAACCGCGTCTGCCCAGTTGCGCCCTTCCAGAATCCGAGACGCGACAACTGCGCCCCGACAATCCGCCAGTCGGCGGGTTCACGCAACTTCGCCTCCCAGGCCGAACGCCGCCACTTCTGGAGACGGGCCGCGCACGTCCAGAGCCGCCGAGGCGCGACGCGGCGCACAAGGCCAAGCACCCACGCATTCCGTGCGCGTTCGACGGCGGTGAAGTCCGCCTGGACGACGACAAGTCGCGGTTCGGGGGAGGAGACGCGCCACACGCCATCCTGCGGCGACGGACCGAACGGACGGACAAGGACGAACGCGCCCGCAGCAACGATCCCCGCGCCCAGTGCCAGCACCACGAGCCAAAGGCCGCGCCTACCCTTCTTCCTTTCGTTTCCCATCATCCGCAAGGCATCCATTCCTGTCATGAGGCTCTGTGGTCAACGACAATTTCCACACCCCCCGTTCACGCCTCCGCGCGCAGTTCACGCCAGTTCTGGTTCATCCACGACAGCGTCGCGAAGAACACCATGAGCAGGAGAAAGCTCAGCTGCTGCTTCAGGACCCATTCGAGCCCCGACTGCAGGTAGCAGCCCGTGAGGCCGCCCAGGATCCCGGCCGGCACGTAGGCCCATTCCGTGCGCGCGAGACGGAACGCGAGCCGGAGCGCGACGCCCCAGTAGTAGAGGAACCACGCCAGGAGAAGCACAAGCCCGACCCAGCCGCACTCGGCCGCCGTCAGCAGGTAGATCGTCTCGACAATGCCGATGTTGCCCTTCTCGTCCAGCCCGGCGGGGCTTGTGTCCTGGTACCCCTCATGCCCGTTCAGGAAGACGGCCCAGTTGTTGATGCCGACGCCCGCAACCGGATGGTCCCGCACCACGTTGAGCGCCGTCAGGGCGAAGAACTTGCGTTTCTCGCCCGAGCTCTTCGGCGCGTTCTCGAAGCGCTCGACGATCCTCGGCAGCATCAGGGAGACGCCGAGAAGCCCGGCCAGCAGGAGCGGCGCCAGGCGCAGGACCTTCGTCGGGGAGAAGCGCGCGCCGATGCTGACGAAGGCCGTGACGCCGACGGACAGCGGATAGCACAGGATCGCGCCGCGCGAGTACGTGCGGAAGACGACGCCCGAGGCCGCCACGAACGCCCAGGCGCAGAGCGTCCGAAAGCGCGACTTCGGAAGCCCGAGATAGGCCGCCAGGAAGACGCCGCCCGTCAGCATCAGGAACATCGCCAGTCCGTTCTGATGCGGGAACGGGCCACGCACCTTGTAGATCCCCGCGAGATGCTCCCGCGCGACCATCAGGAAGACGACGAGGACGACGAGCGCCAGCGCCCGGACGATCGCCTTCACGTCGCGCACGTAAGACAGGCACGCATACGTTGCCGCGTAGACGAGAAAGAGCATCGCCATCTTCCAGAGCTCGAAGAGCGAGAGCATCCGCCCGCGCAGCGGGAAGTCGAAGACCGTGACGCCGCCCAGCGTCGCCTCCCGGACGAGTAGCGCGTTGTCGTTCACGACCGCCGAGACGGCGCACCAGGCGAAGTAGGCGAGAAAGAGCCACGTGCCGGGGCTGGCGAAAAGGGACGTGCGCTTCACGGGACGGAGGAACGAGGCCAGCGCGACCGACAGGAGAACGGCGAAGGAGAGGATGTAGGCGAGCGAGACCTCCAGCCCGCGCGACGTGCCGCGGTAGAACTCGTAGGAGATGAAGTTGACCGCCGTGCCGTCGAAGCAGAGGACGACGACGAAGACAAGGCCCATGAGTCGCGCGATGTACTTCTTCGAGAGGCTGCAGACGGCCGCAAGCGGAATCGAGCCGGCCAGCGCCAGGGCGAAAAGCGCGTACTTCATCGGCGCGCCCCCCCGACGAGGTCCCGGTAGAGCGCCATCAGCCGTTCGGCGAGCGCCGGCCAGGCGTAGGCCGCCGCCGTGGCGCGCCCGTTCACGGCGAGGCGCGCGGCACACGCGGGCGTGAGGCGGCGGTAGGCCGCGACCAGCGTCTCGGGGCGCGACGGGTCGAAGAGCAGGCCGTTCTCGCCGTCCTTCACGAAGTCGGGCAGCCCCCCGACGTTCGCCGCGAGAAGCGGCAGCCCCGCGCGCATCGCCTCCAGGGCCACGATGCCGAAGGGCTCGTGCAGGGAGGGGAGGACGAAGACGTCGGCCGCCGCGTACGCTTCCGCGAGCCGGGGCGAGTCGGGCGGCAGCCCCGGAACGAGCGTGACGCGGCCTTCGAGGCCGAGCGCCTTCGCGCGCGCGCGGATCTTCGCGGCGTACCAGTCGGCCGTGACGGGCCCGACGAGCGTGAGCGTGCAGGCCGGCTCCGCCGCGAGGAGGTCGAGGAGCGCGAGCTGGTTCTTCTGGTAGTCGATGCGCGAGACGCAGAGAAGCCGGGCAAAGGGGGCGCGCCCCTCACGTCTCTCCGTCCCCTCGGATCCCTCTTGTCCCCAAACGTCGATTCCGTTTGGGACATGCTCGATGCGCTGCTTCGGGTAGCGCGCCTTGAGCCGCGCGACTTCCGCGCGCGAGAGCGCGAGAACGGCGCTCGCGCGCGCGAGCGGGTCGAAGCGAAGGCCCAGGATCCGGTCGAGGACGCCGCCGTAGGGAAGCGTGTGCCGCAGCGGACGCAGCATCTGCTCAAGCTCCTCCTGCGGCACGACGGCCGCGCCGCCGTGGAGCGAGATCGCCGTCGGCGCGCCCAGCCGCTCGCCGAGCCGGACGGCGCACGCCGCGAGCCGCCTGCCCGCGTGGACGTGGATGACGTCCGGCCGCCACGCCGCGACCGCCCGGAAGAGGCCGAAGGCGAACGGGTTGCCCCCCTTCTTGTCGAGCGCCCGCCGCGCGGCCTTCGAGAGCGGCCAGTAGGGGTAGAAGTAGCCGAAGCGCGCGACGCGCGCCTCGTCCGCCCCGCCTGCCCCGTCCTGCAGCGCGTCCGTGCAGAAGACGCGCGGGTCGTGGCCGCGCGCGCGCTGCTCGCGCACGAGCGCCGCGACGACCGTCTCCGTCCCGCCCCATTCGGCGCGGGAGAAGCGGCGGACGATGTGGGCGACCTTCAAGGGGCGAACGCCTTGCGCGCCTCCTCGACCGTGTCGAAGATCTCGAACACGCGGAAGACCTTCGTGATGTCGAAGACGATCCGGGGATGCGCCTGCAGGCACGCGAGGCGCACCTCGCCGCCCGCCGCGCGGGCCTTCTGGAGCGCGCGCACGAGGAGGCCCAGCCCCGACGAGTCGATGTGCGTCATCTTCGAGAGGTCGAGGAGCAGGTTGGCGCTGCCCTCAAGGGCCTTGTCGAGCGCGGCCTGCGCCGCTTCGGCGCACGAGGCGACAAGTCGTCCGTCGACCTGGATTTCGACGTATCCGTCGGCGGGGGTGATGTTCATGGTCATGGTTCATTCTCCTGTCATCAGCTTGAAATAGTCGGCGACGTGGCGGACGTAGCCGGGGACCGGCTCCGTCGAGAGGATCGCCGCGCGCGAATGCTCGTCCGCCGGGTCGTAGCCGTGCATTCCCCCAAGGGGCTTGAGGCCCATGTCGCTCGGCACGATCTGCACGCCGGGGTTGACGAGGAAGATCGCGTCGCCGAACGCGCGGTCCGCCCGCCAGATGCCCAGCGCGCGCTCCTCCGCCTCCGTGAGCCAGCGGCCGTCGGCGGCGAACGGCGCGAGCGCGGCGGGGATGAGCCGCCGCGCGCGGTCGGCGAGGTAGGTGACGCGGTAAAGCGTCGCGTCGCAGCACGCGCCGTAGTCCCGCCCGAAGACGAGCCCCGTCGCGGCGACGGCCGCCTGCAGGTCGACGGTCTTCACGAGCGGCGTCATGCCGTGGTCGGAGAAGACCGTGAGCGCGAACGGCCGCCCCGACGCCGCGAGCGCGGCGTGGAGCGCGCGAATCGCCGCCGCATAGCCCGCGAGCCGCGCCCGGACCGCGCCCGCGTCGAGGTCGGCGGCGTGATCGTGGCGGATCGCGTCGAGCGCGGCCGTGTAGACGAACACCTTCTCGGCCCCGGCGCGGACGGCCCCGAGCGCGCGCGCAAGGTTCTCGTCGTCGCCCCGGCGCCAGTCGGAGATGTGGAAGCGGACGCCCTGCCGCGTCCAGGCGTCGAAGAGGTTCTCGATTCCGCCGAGCCCGCCCGCCGCGAAGAGGTCCCGCTTCTCGCAGTAGTCCATGAAGCCGATCCGGTCGAGCGGCACGGCGTAGAGCTGGAAGTAGCCCGTGAAGCCGAGCGCCCGCTTCACCGCCTTCGACAGCCAGTGGCGGACGCGGCCGCGCCGCCAGAACGCCGCCGGGCGCAGGACGTGCCGCAGGGCCGCGAGCGTGCGGAACGGCGACGCCTCCGGCGCGTAGCGGAAGAGCGAGAGGTGGCCGTTCGCGGCGGGGCGCGTGCCGGAGAGGATCGCGGGGATCGCGCTGCACGAGTAGCCGAACTGCATCTCGACGGCGCGGCGGTGCGGCAGGAGGTCGGCGAGGAACCCCGTGTGCGCAACGAGGTCCCACCCGAGGGCGTCGACGAAAACAAAGACGTCTCTTCGCATCCCGTCCGCCTCCTGGCCTCAGTCGAACCGGAAGGTCGAGTTCGCGTTCATGAGCGGATACCCGATCAGGTTGAGGAGCTGCGCCGTCGGCAGGAGCTTGCGGACGAACACGTTGTACTCGGAGGCATTGTCCTTCGGCACGTAGACGACGTCGCCCGGCTCCAGGCGCACGTTCGGCGCGTGGCCCGAGAGGATCGCGTCGACGTGGACGCGGTAGAGGCGCGGGTTCGCCACGCCGCCGCGGATGATGACGACGTGCGACCAGTGCGTCTCGTTCATCCAGCCGCCGGAGGCGAGCAGCTCGATGAGGCCGAGGCTGTTGTCCCAGAGCTTCTTGTAGGGGCTCGCCACGTCGCCGACGAGGCAGACCATCGCCTCGGAGCGGACGCCGATGTAGATGTAGTCGTTCTTGCGCAGGATGAGGTTGTGGACGGGGTCGCCCTTCTCGATCGCGAGGCGGAAGTCGACGGGCACGAACTTGCCGTCGCGGACGAAGCGCGAGTTGACGAGGTCGGCCGCGTCGAGGTCCTGGTCGCCGAAGCGGCGGATGCTCGACCCCCCGGCCTTCGCGTAGAGGTCCGAGAGCTTCATGCCCGTGGAGATGACGTAGGTGCCGGGATGGGTCGCCGCGCCACCGATCGTCACGGTCTCGGAGCCGACCGAGACCGGCGTGAGGCCCACGGCCGGCGCGTTGATGTAGGCGGCGAGGCCCTTCTCGATCTTCTTGGCCGCCTCCGCGAGCGTCAGGCCCTCGACCTTCACCTCCCCGAGGAAGACGATGCCGATCTTGCCGTCCGGCGTGACGACCGTGCGGCGGCTGAGGTCGTCGTGGTTGTAGACCGAGAGGAACACCTCGTCGCCGGCGTTGATCGTGTAGGGCTTCTGCGGCGCGTTGTTGAGCGCGACAAGCTCACGGTCCCGGGCCTGGAGCTGCTCGTCGTTCATGAGCGACTCGGCCTCCGCCGCCGTCTCGGCGTCGACGAGTTCGGGAAACGCCTCCAGCCTGCCCGTGAAGCGCTCCGAGTAGCAGCCGCCCAGCAGCAGGGCGAGCGACGCCGCCAGAACCGTCTTGTGCATTCGTCCCATCAGATGGCCTCCTTTGAAAGGTCCGTGTACGAAAGGCGCCCGTCCACGATGACGAGCGGCTCCTTGCCGGCCTGCTCCCCGCAGGCGACGAGGCGGCGCAGGAGGCGGCGCGGCGTCCGGCGCGCGCCGACGTGGAAGACGCAGGCCTCGGCCAGCTCGAGCGCCTGGCGGAGGAAGATGTCCGAGGCGATGGGCCGCGCGCAGCGCAGGGCGACGACGTCGAAGCGCCGGCGCAGCGCGGCGACGTCCTCCACGAGCAGCCGCGTCTCCGACGGCGAGAGCGCCTTCAGGCTCGCGACCGCGAACCACGCCTTCTCCCCCTTCACGTAGAGCGTCGAGAGGGCCTCGGCGCCCTCCGGCTCGCGGAACGTCTTCGCCTCGACGATCTCGACGAGGACGGAGTGCCGCCCGGACATCGTCAGGTTCCAGTGCATCGCCTCCGCCAGCTCATCGACGAACCGGCAGCCCGGCAGCAGCCCGAAGAAGACGACGGCGCGCGTGCCGGTCTCCTTCTCAAGCCGGAAGCAGATGCGGTCGATGAGGTCCTTGTGATCGACGCCCTTCGGGCAGCGGTCCTTCGGGACGATCGGCCCGAGCAGGCGCACGCCCAGGCAGCACGCCACTTCGCGCGGGCTGCGCACGCGCCCGAAGGCGAAGTCCGCCAGCACCAGAAGCGTCAGCAGGCCGCCCGCGGCGAACAGCCCCCCGGCGAGGCCGAGCGCGACGTTCTTCTTCGAGAGCGGCGAGGCGACCCGCCCGCCCGTCGCGCGCTCGACCTGCGCGAGGTCGCCGGAGACCGACGCCTGGAGGTAGCGGATGTCCGAGATCGTCTCCTCCAGCCCCTGGATCGTCGCCTGCAGCGTCTCGCGCCGGCGGCGGAAGCCCTCGAACTGCGGCAGGAGGCGCACGAGCGTCGTCAGCTGCCGCTCGTTCGCGGCGATCTCCTTCTCCAGCGCCTCCTTGCCGGACTTCTGGACCTCGTACTCGATCTCGGTGTCCTTGAGCTTTTCGTAGACGGCCGTCAGGCGCTCAAGCTCCACGCTGGTCATCGCCGGCATCTCGTTCTCCTTGAGGAAGGCGTCGAGCTTCGCCCGGCTGTCCGCCTGCGCCTTCAGGACGACGGCGAGGCGCGGGTTCTTGTCCGTGTAGAGCGTCCGCAGGCGCGCGACCTCCTTCTCCGCGCGGAGGACGTCCTCCTGCAGGGCCTTGAGCTCGTCGGCGCGGCCGAACGCCTTGACGGAGACGGCGCCAAGCTCCTCCTTCAGCCGCTTCGCGCGCAGTGCGCCGTTCGTCACCCTCACGGCGGCCTCGGAAAGGCGCACCTTCTGGTCGGAGATCGTCGTCCGCAGGCGGTCGGCGTCCTCCTCCGGCGAGAGCAGCCCGTTCGCCTGCGCGAGCCGCTGCTCCTCGCCGTCGATCTGCGCGATCTGGTCCAGCAGTTCCTGGCGCCGCGCGCCGATCGTCGTGAGCCACTTCTCGAGCTCGGCGCGGCGGTAGGCCTCGTACTCCTTCAGGCAGACGTCGGCGAAGGCGTTCGCCTTCTCGACGGCGCGCGCCTCCGTGCTGGCCTTCGTCGTAATCTCGAAGAGGCGCGGGTCCCAGCGGTTCTGCTCGACCGAGAGGTCGATCCACGCGCGCAGGCGCTCCACGCCCACGAGGCCCGCCTCCTCGATGTAGGTGCGCACGAGCGCGGCGCGCGTGAGGATCTGGAGGACCTGCTTGGCGTCCAGCGCCGGGATCTTCGCCGCGCTCTTGGGGTAGAACTGCAGCTTCGTCGTGACGACGGCCCGTTCGCAGGAGCGGGCCGTGCGCCGCGCGAGCAGCGCCGTGAGCGCGCCGGAGACGACGACAAGCGCCGCGAGAAACGCCCACAGCCAGCGGCGGGCGATGATCTGCACGATGCCCCGGAGGGCGTTCAGCCGCTTGAGACGGAGCTCTTCCGCGTCAAGTTCCTCTTTCGTGTCGTTCAATTGAACACCTCCCAGTCTCTCTCCACGTCCGGCGGCACGCCGTCCGCCAGCGTCGCCCGGATCCTCTCCAGCACCCGCACCGTGCAGTCCTGCCCAAGCGTCGCGAGCGCGCCGAGCGTGCGGCGGCGCGCGATCCACCGCGCAAGCTGATAGGGCGAGCGCCGGCGCAGCTCGCGTCCGCGCCGCGCGAAGAGCGCGGCCGCCGCCGCGCGCCAGGCTGCGAACGCCTCGTCCCACGTCGGCGGAAGGGCCGCGCACGGGAGGGCCGCGCTTGTCGCGGCCGCATCGTCCGTCGGCGGGAGGGCCGCGCTTGTCGCGGCCGCATCCGCGCCGTTCCCGGTCGCGACAAGCGCGACCCTCCCGTGCGACGTGTCCGCGCCGTTCCCGGTCGCGACAAGCGCGACCCTCCCGTGTGCCGTGTCCGCCGGAATCTCGGTCGCGACAAGCGCGACCCTCCCGTGTGCCGCATCCGCGCCGTTCTCGGTCGCGACAAGCGCGACCCTCCCGTGTGCCCTTCCCGCGCGCAATCCGATCGGGAACGAACGTGAAACTTGCGCCTTCCACTGCTTCATCCACCGATGGAAATCCGGCGGCGGATATGTCGCGGGCGCGCAGAAGAAATGAATGTGGTCAGGCATGATGACATATCGTCCCACAAGCCAATCAGCCGCAGCCTTCCACGCCGCCACGATGCAGTCCTGCACGGCCTTGTCAGCAAGCATCGCGTTTCTCTTCCCCGTCACGACCGTAACATACAGCATGATCGCGCGGTTGTCGAGGTGCGTCATCACGGAGTTGCGGGAAGGATGCCGACGTTGCGGGAGTTGCGGGAGGGCCGCGCGTGGGAGGGCCGCGCGTGGGAGGGCCGCGTTTGGG